>ERZ887830.394-NODE-394-length-27769-cov-9.610125_pt1 | contig 27769 bp, 24 predicted proteins | sample MGYA00521101_ERZ887830 | MGnify/ENA primary metagenome ERZ887830 (study PRJEB32303, sample SAMEA104408592) | aquatic metagenome | biome: Marine water; feature: Pelagic; material: water | place: Baltic Sea | collected 2014-06-05T16:38:00 | depth 1,762 m ... | reverse complement strand
CATTGTCATAATCTAGACCATTAGTTAAAAATTGAACGATAAAAATTGATAAAGGCTCAGCTTCGATCCACATAAACCAAACGAAGAAACCTCCAAATATAGAGCCTAAATTATTTCCACTGCCACCGACGATAACCATTATCCAAACGATAAATGTAAATCTAAGAGGCTGATAACTACCTGGAGTAAATTGACCATCTAAAGTAGTAAGCATAGCTCCAGCAATACCAACTACCGCTGACCCAATTATAAATACCTGTAAATGTTGTTTAACAATATTTTTCCCAATTGCACTTGCAGCATCTTCATTATCTCTAATTGCTCTCATCATTCTACCCCATGGTGAGTTTAAAGCGCGGTTACTAAAAGCTAAGATAATTAATAATACAATTGTAAAAAGACCTGCATAACAAAACTTTACAAATATTCCAGACGAGTCAATTATCAATTGATTTATAAAAATTGTTTGATCACTTGAGTCTAATATAGAGGAAATTTTTCCAGAATTTATCCATATTACTAAATCAATAAACCAATCAGCCTGTTGTAAGTCAACCTCATAAGGTACTGGCCGACTTAATCCAGTAACATTTTTAACGCCACGTGATAGCCAATCTTCATGTTTAAGTATAGCAATAACAATTTCTGAAATTCCTAGTGTAGCAATAGCAAGGTAATCTGATCTTAAGCCCAGTGTAATCTTACCTATAAAATATGCTATTACTCCTGCGATCAAACCACCAACTAACCACGAATAAATAATTGGCAATCCTAGGCCACCAAGAAATCCTGTTTTAGCTGGATTGATAGATTCAATTGAACTTACAGCTGGTCTATAAAAATATAAAACAATAAATAAAGTTAGAAGTGAGATTAGTAATACAAAAAATTTTCTTAGGAAAATAGAGTTAAGATTTTTTCTTATAAGTAAAATTAAACAATAAGCAGCTATAATAAATGATAAGCTAATTAAAATTCCAAACCCACCAGATGCCCATGCCTCACTTACTGGCTCATGTGAAATTAGTACTGCAGATACACCACCAATTGCAACAAATCCCATTATTCCTGCATTAAATAGTCCTGCGTACCCCCATTGAATATTAACACCTAAAGACATTATTGCTGAAATTAGACATAAATTAATGATACCTAAAGATACAGACCATGATTGACCAGCCCCAACAGAGAGAAGTAAAAGTCCCATGAATAAGAAAGCTATTGGTGCCCTTAATTTTTGGTTCACAGTGTTTTTCCTTTAAAAATGCCAGTAGGCCTGACAATTAAAACAATAACAAGAATGATAAATGAAATAGCAAACTTATAATCAGTTGATAAAAATTGCATCAATCCAGATGGTTCTATTGATGTTGGTAAAATGTAAATCAAGAATTTTTTATATGCATATGTCAGCATTACTTCTGAAAACCCAATAATATAGCCACCAACAATGGCACCAAGAGGATTTCCAACTCCACCAATAATTGCCGCTGCAAACATTGGAAGCACTAATGAAAAATATGTATATGGTTTAAAGCTTTTATCAAGGCCATATAGCACTCCAGCTATTGTTGCTAAGGCTCCAACTATAATCCATGTGTACATAACTACGCGATCAGGATTAATACCTGATAGTAATGCTAAGTCTTCATTATTAGAAAATGCTCGCATTGACTTGCCAGTTTTAGATTTTTGTAGAAACCAAAATAATATTATCATTGTAATTATTGCAACAATTATCGTAATCACTTGAGTAGATTTTATTGCAAGACCCTCATCTAATCCTGTTAAATTCTTAAACTCAACAGCTTTTATAATAAATTTTTCACCATCAAAAAATCTTCTATCATCTGGTCCAATAATAAATCTTACAAGAGCATTCAAAGTAAACATGACTCCAACTGAAACAATCATAAAAACAACAGGAACACTTTTTTGTTTTCTATAAAACTTATAAACACTCTGATCAATTAATAAACAGAGTAAAGCAGTTATCAATATTCCAAAGGGTAGTGCGATTAATGCAGTAGGCATAATGCCACCAGTTATTCCTATACTTTGCAGCCACCATGTAATTAATATTGTTACCATGGTGCCAAAAGACATTAAGTCACCATGAGCAAAATTAGAAAATCTTAGTACGGCATAAATTAAAGTTACGCCAAGTGCCGCTAAAGCTAATTGGGACCCATAAGTTATTGCAGGCAATAAAACAAAATTAGAAAGTAAAACTAATGCATTGATTATGTCTATATATTCCAATTAACATTATCCTCCGAGAAAAGATTGTCTTACTTCTTTACTATCTAGAAGTTCTTTACCGGTTCCAAAATGTTTATTTTGTCCATTGACTAAAACATATCCATAATCAGCAATATTTAAAGCCTGCTTTGCATTTTGCTCTACAATTAATATAGCCATACCAGTTTTTTTTATTTCAATTATTCTTTCAAATAATTCATCCATTACTATTGGAGAAACGCCTGCAGTAGGCTCGTCTAGCATAAGTACAGATGGCTTTGTCATTAATGCTCTCCCAACAGCGACCTGCTGTCTCTGCCCTCCAGAAAGTTCTCCAGCTAATTGTGACTGTTTATCTTTAAGTACAGGAAAAAGATCGTAAATTTGATCAATAGTTTCTTCAAAATCGTCTTTTCTAATATACGCACCTATTTCTAAATTTTCTCTTACAGTAAGTTCTGTAAAAACATTATTAGTTTGAGGAACAAAACTAAGACCCTGATTAATTCTTAATTGAGTTGATAATTTAGTTATATCATTTCCCATAAAAGAAACAGAACCAGACTTAATTTTTAACATCCCAAGCATAGCTTTCATAGCAGTAGATTTTCCAGCTCCATTAGGACCCACAATTACGACAATTTCATTTTTATCGATTGCAACACTACAGCCATGAAGAATATCTGCTCCTCCATATCCACCTACTAAGTCTTTGCATTCAAAATATTTACTTTGCATTTTTTATTTTGCCCTACCTAAATATGCTTCTATGACAGTCTCATTATTTTTTATTTCTTCAATATTACCTTGTGTTAAGACTTTTCCTTCTGCCATGACAACTACCCAGTCACAAAGTTCACTAATAAAATCTATATCATGCTCAATCATACAAAATGTATAGCCTCGTTCTTTATTCAATCTCATTATGGTTGAGGAAATATCTTTTAATAAAGTTCTATTTACACCTGCACCAACTTCATCTAACAGAACCAATTTAGCATCTACCATCATAGTTCTACCTAGCTCTAAAAGTTTTTTTTGTCCGCCAGAAAGATTGCCTGCTAATTCATGAGTTAAGTGATCTAGTTTTAAAAATTCTATTACCTCTAAGGCCTTTTTTCGAATAATAATTTCTTCTGATTTAACTTTAGAATGATTAAACCAAGCTCCAATTAACTTTTCACCAGTTTGAGAACCTGGAACAACCATTAAATTTTCAAGAACAGTTAATTTTGAAAATTCATGCGCTATTTGAAAAGTTCTTAACAAACCTTTGTCGAAAAGTTCGTGTGAAGGACAGTGAGTTATGTCCTCTTCTTCTAAAATAATATTTCCTGAGTCACTCGGTAAATTTCCAGCAATAATATTAAATAATGTAGTTTTACCTGCACCATTAGGACCTATTAAGCCAGTGATAGAGCCTCTTTTAATCTTTAAAGAAACATTATTTACCGCTTTAATACCGCCAAAGTTTTTAGAAATATTCTGAATTGAAAGCATAAGTTATCAAATATATTTCACAGCTAAATTGTGAGCAATCAATTAATTTTATTTGTTTTTGAAGACCTATAATTTATATACAAAGCCCCCAATATTATGGCTAAGGCAAGTAATGCATTAATCTTAATTTCTTCATTCAAAAATAAAACACCTGTAAAGAAGGCAATGGGAGGAATCATAAAGTTAAGTAATGATAAAAATACTGGCCCTTTAAGCTCAATAATTTTGAAAAATAAAATATTTGCAATTGCAGTTCCAAATACACCCTGAATTACTATTGCTATAATTGCTTCATTTGTAAAATCTATTTTAAAGAAAGGATCATAAAATAAAGCTAGTGGAGTAATAAACAAAAGACTACCAAGGCATACCCCTGTTGCCATTGCGACAACATCTATTTTTGGAGCTAGTTTAGATAAAACGGCATTAGTACCATAACAACAAGCTGCTATTAATACTAAAATCTGACTAATAAATTCAATTTTATTACTACCACCTAATGTCAGCAAATTTTCTGGGCCAAATAATACAATCAGTCCAAAAAAAGCTACAACAAAAGCTAAAATTTTTGTTTTATTAATAACTTCGTCTTTTAAAATTAATGCAGATAAACCCAAAGTTAATAATGGCATTGGAGACATTAAAAGTCCAGCAAGCCCAGAATCTATATAAACTTCTGCTGAAGAAATTAAAAAAAATGGAAGTGCCAAACCTAGAAAGCCAAGGACCGTGTAGAATAACAAATTTGTTTTTGCTAATGGAAGTTTTGATCCAGTGCTTCGTAAGTAAATAGATAAAATAATTGAACCTAAAAGAAGTCTAAAAAAAACATTTGTTGTTGGGCCAACATCTTCAACACTGATCTTAATAAATATAAAGTTTACACCCCAAATTAATGCTAATGTAACTAGACATAGCCAACTTAATAAATCTGGTTTAAATAGAGGTTTCATTTGAGACTTGTGCAAGGTATGATTAAACTTCTGTGAAGTAAATGTAAAATATGAAATTTGTTCTATCACTTTTAGCACTAGTAGTTCTAATTACCAGCTGTGCTAGCAAGCCACCACAGCAGCAAGAGAATATTTGTACAATTTTTAAACAAAAAACATCTTGGTATAGACTTGTAAATAGGTCTGAAGAAAAATGGGGTGCACCAATTCATGTTCAAATGTCTATTTTAAGACAAGAGTCTGCATTTCAAAATAGAGCAAAACCAGAAAGAACTAAGCTTCTTGGTATTGTTCCCTGGAAAAGAAAAACTAGTGCATTTGGTTACTCACAGGCAGTTGATGGAACATGGGATTGGTATAAGAAAGAAACAAAAAAACCGTTAGCTTCAAGAGTAAACTTTGCTGATGCAATAGATTTTACTGGTTGGTATATAAATAAGACCAATAAAATTAATGGAATTAGTAAAAATGACGCTTACAATCAATATTTAGCATATCATGAAGGTCATGGAGGTTTTAAGATCAAGTCTTATAATAACAAGGAATGGCTTATAAATACTGCCACAAAGGTTGATAAGCGTTCTAAAAAATATAAACAGCAACTTGATCAATGTAAAAGCCAATTCAAAAAGAAGATATTTGGTATATTTTAGATAATAATGAAAAAAATAATTCAACCAATTGCAGTGACTATGGGAGACCCATCAGGTGTTGGGGTCGAAATAACATTAAAAGCATGGAAAAATAATAAGATTAAAAAACCTTTTTTTTTAATTCATGACTATGCATATGTTCAATCCATAGTAAAAAAAATGAAAATTAAGGTACCATTAAAAATTATTAATGAACCTTATCAGGCGAATAAATTTTATAAAAAATTCTTACCTATATATCAAGTAGATGTGCATAAAAAAACACAGTTAGGAAAACCTAATAAAGAAAATGCTAACGCAATCTTAAGATCGATTGATATAGCTCTAAAGTTTGTACAAGATGGTCAAGCGTTAGCTATGGTTACTAACCCAATTGCAAAAGATATAGTTAATCTAGCATCTAAAAATTTTAGTGGACATACTGAATACCTGGCAAAAAAAAGTAAATCAAAGAACTTCTGTATGATGCTTATGAATACAAGTATTAAGGTTGTTCCATTAACCATTCACATACCATTAAAGAAAGTTAGTCATTCTATAAGTAAGAAGCTTATTACAGATACGTTAAAAATAATTAACCAATCAATTAAAATTGATTTTGGAAATAAAAAACCAAAAATACTTGTTACTGGTTTAAACCCTCATGCTGGTGAAAATGGACTATTGGGAAATGAAGAAAAAAATATTATTACACCAGCGATTAATTCTTTAAAAAAAACAATGAAAGTTTATGGTCCTATTTCTGCAGATTCAGCCTTTACAGCAGAAAATTTAAGAGAATATGACGCTGTTTTATGCATGTATCATGATCAGGCTTTAATTCCAATTAAGACAATTGATTTCTATAACACTGTAAACTACACAGCTGGTTTAAAAGTTGTTAGAACAAGTCCAGATCATGGAACTGGATTTGATATAGCTACAAAATTTGTTGCGAATGAGAATAGTTTAGTGGCGGCAATTAAAAGTGCAGCCAAAATAAAAAATAATCGTGATTTTAATAATTAAATTTTTATCTATTAAGATTTCTATTTTCTACTGCATCATTAAAGTTAGAAAATAATTTTTTAGAAAAATCATCTGATGCTACACTAGTTTCAGGATGCCATTGCACTCCATAAAAGAAGCCACCATAGTTTTCTAAGGTTATAGCCTCAATAGTCTCATCTTTGGCAACTGCTTCTATTACTAATGATTTACCTAATTGATCTATTCCTTGAGTATGAAGTGAATTAACTTCAAGTGTATTGGTTCCTGCTAATCTTTCTAATTTACCATTCGCAGTTAGGTATACTTCATGCTGCTTATCATATTGATTTTCTACGTCACTTTTTTTTGAAGCTCTGTGATCCATTCTTCCTGGCACATCATGTATATCGGCATGTAGGGACCCACCCATTGCAACATTAATTTCTTGGAATCCTCTACAGATCCCTAGCATGGGAATTTCTTTATTAAATATATGATCAATCAATGGAAGAACTGTACGATCTCTGGCTAAATCAGATGGTTCTACTAGTTTTTCTTTGCTATAAAAACCAGGATGTACATTCGAAAGACTTCCTGTCAGTAAAACTCCATCAATACTATCAAGAATTTTTTTATAATTATTAACTTCTGGAAGAGCAGGCAAAATAATAGGGGCGCAGTTAGTTGCACTGGCTAGTGCGTTAATATAATTAGCTCCTGATCCGTGATAAACTCTTTTGTCCTCTGGCTTTGTAATAATATCAGCAAAAAGTGCAACTATAGGTTTCGTAGGTGTGTACATAGCTTAATTTTTATTTACTTCATTAATACAATATATATCATATATATCTTATATATATGGTCTTTAACATAAAAAACAATTCTGAAAAATTTAAACAAGAAATGTCTTGGGATGATCCTCTTATTAGTGATGATCAAATAACTTCAGAAGAAAAAATTGTCCAGATGTCTGTAAAAAGATATTGCCAAGATAAGTTAATGCCAAGAATTATTGAAGAAAATAGGCACGAAAAATTTAATCCTGAAATTATAAAAGAAATGGGTGAGTTAGGTATTTTGGGTCCAATGATTAATGGTTATGGATGTGCTGGAACTAACTATATTACCTATGGCTTAATTACTAGAGAAATTGAAAGAGTAGATAGTGGATATCGATCAATGATGTCAGTTCAGTCAAGTTTAGTAATGTTTCCAATATATAAGTATGGCTCTGAAGATCAAAAAGATTTTTATCTACCTAAATTAGCTAAAGGAGAATTGATAGGAAGCTTTGGTTTAACAGAACCTGATGCAGGTAGCGATCCTAATTCAATGAAAACTACAGCAAAAAAAGTAGCTGATGGTTATGTTTTAAACGGAACAAAAACATGGATTAGTAATTCTCCAGTGGCAGATGTTTTAATTGTTTGGGCAAAAGATGAAGATGGAAAAATATTAGGTTTTATAATTGATAAAGGTTCAAAAGGTTTGTCGACACCAAAAATTGAAGGAAAACTATCATTAAGAGCATCTATTACTGGGCAGATTGTCTTGGAGGATGTTCTATGTCCTCATGAAAAAGTATTACCAAATGTAATTGGTTTAAAAGGCCCATTTAGTTGCTTGAATAGCGCACGTTATGGAATTGCGTGGGGAGTTTTAGGTGCGGCTGAATTTTGCTACTCTACAGCTAGACAATATGCATTAGATCGTATCATGTTTAACAAGCCAATTGCAGCGACTCAATTAGTACAGTCAAAATTGGTAGATATGCAAACTGAAATAGCGCTTGGTCTACAAGCAGCAATAAAGATTGGAAGACTGATGGAATCAGGCAATACAAACAGTGATATGGTTAGCCTTATCAAAAGAAATAATTGTTCAAAAGCTCTAGATATTGCTAGATTAGCTAGAGATATTTTAGGTGGAAATGGAATTTCTGATGAGTATCATGTTATGCGACATATGATGAACTTGGAAACAGTTAAAACTTATGAGGGAACTCACGATATTCATACTTTAATTTTAGGTAAATCAATAACAGGAATACAGGCATTTAAATAATCATGGCAATACTCAACAGAACTACAAAGCAGTGGCAAGAAATTGATTCAGCGCATCAACTTCACCCATTTACAGATTTTAAATCATTGGCAGAAGAAGGCAGTATTATAATATCAAAAGCTAATGGAGTTCATTTAACAAATAGTGATGGCAAGCAACTTTTAGATGCTATGTCGGGTTTGTGGTGTGTGAATATAGGCTATGGCAGAAAGTCAATGGCGGAAGTTGCCTATGAACAAATGCAAGAACTTCCTTATTATAATAGTTTTTTTAAAACAACTACAGTTCCATCAATTGAGCTTGCAAGACAACTAGCAGAAATTACACCTAAGGATTTAAATTATGCATTTTTCTCATCTAGTGGGTCCGAGGCAAACGATACTGTTGTAAGAATGGTAAAAAGATATTGGGATTTAAAAAATCAACCTAGTAAAAAAACATTTATAAGCCGTGAGTATGCTTATCATGGCAGCACTATGATAGGTGTAAGTCTTGGTGGGATGACTGGAATGCATGATCAAGGCGGTCTACTTCCAGGCTTTAGCCATATTATGCCACCATACTGGTATAAATATGGAGAAAATATGAACCAAGAAGAGTTTGGTTTGTACGCAGCAAATAAACTTGAAGAAAGAATTATAGAATTAGGTGCAGAAAATGTTGCTGCTTTTATTGGGGAGCCCATTCAAGGAGCAGGTGGAGTTATAATACCACCTGACAGTTATTGGCCAAGAATTCAGGAAATATGTAAAAAATATGACATACTTCTAGTAGTTGATGAAGTTATATGTGGCTTTGGTAGAACTGGAAATTGGTTTGGTTCTGATACTTACAATATCAAGCCTGACATTATTACTATGGCTAAAGGTATAAGCTCTGGTTACATTCCACTTTCAGGTATTATGGTTGGCTCAAGAGTTTCTGACGTTATGATTAATGAGGGTGGGGAATTTTATCATGGATATACTTACTCAGGACATCCTGTGGCTTGTGCTGTAGCAATTGAAAATCTTAAAATAATTAAAGAAGAAAATTTAATTGAAAATTCATCAAAAATATCAGTCTATCTTGAGAACCGCATGCAAGAAGTGTCCGAACATCCATTAGTTGGAGAAGTGAGAATGAAAAGTCTTATAGGAGCAGTTGAATTGGTGGAAGATAAGAATACTAGAAAAATGTTTGAGGATACAGGAACTGTTGGATCTATATGTCGTGATTACTGTATCCAAAATGGTTTAGTAATGAGAGCAGTAAGAGACGGCATGATATTTTGCCCTCCACTTATTTTCACTAAAGATAATGTTGATGAATTAGTTGATAAATTAAAAAAATCTTTAGATCAAACACATAGTCATATTTCTAAATCATAGCTATAAAATTCTTGGTCTCTAATATACCCAAGTGACTCATAAAGAGACTGCCCATCTAAATTTCCTTTTGATGTTGAAAGTTCTATTGAGCCAAATTTATTTAATTGCGCATAATCTTTAGCAGCATCCATCAAAATTTTTCCATTTCCTTTTCTTCTATAATCTTCACAGATAAAAAGATCATATAAGACTATTTTTTTTCTAAGCCTTACAGAGTCAAATGTTGGATAAAGTTGTGTAAAACCAACGCATCTTTCTTTGTCTTTAATAAAAAAAATTATTGATTCATTGGCTTCGAGACGTGCTCTAATATATTGATTTGCTTTTTCAACATTTGATTCCTGTTTATAAAATATTCTATATAAATCAAATATTGGTCCAACAATGTTAGCGTCATCTATACTTGCTTTGAATAGTTTTACAGTCACTAGTTCCTCCCAATTGATCGATATATTGCTATAATTAAAAAGATAAATGTCAAAGATGACAAGGTATAAATGAAACCATTTGGACCTAGCATATCCATGGCGCTACCACCAATTATTGGACCAGCTACTGAACCACATTCAAACACCATAACCAAAATAGCTGTTGCGCCTGCGAGCTCTGAGGCTGAATAACGTTCACCAAGCATAGTTAATGCGCAAATAAAAATACTACTTGATGCTCCACCCCAAAGAACAAGAAATAAAATACAAATATAAAAATTAGATAAATTTATAGACATCATTATTGGGGAGATAAAGGTAATGACCACTAAAATATTTAAAATTAATCTTTTATTATACTTATCTAGTAAATAACCAACTAATGGTTGAAAGAGTAAGCCACCTACTAATGCAATAGTTACATATTGTAGGGCCAGTTCTTGTGACAGATTATTTTGGATTAGAAATATTGGGAAAAATGCTACAAACATTACATCTTCTAGACCCACAAGAAGTGCAGCACCAAAAATTGTCGGTGCAGCAATGACAGTTAGCAGAACAGGCATTGAATAGTGAGTTGGTAGTTTAGGTGGATTAGTTTCTAATACCATTAGCGGAATAGTTGCACAAAATGATAAGCTAGCAATGACAATAAATGGAAGCCAACCCTCTATTCCGGTATAAGAAAGCATTACAGGCCCAAGCGCAAAACCAGCTACAAAAACAAGATTATAAATAGTTATAATTTTACCACGATTTGTATCATCAGCCATTGATAACATCCAAGTATCAAATGCATTCCAAGCCAAAGCACCGGCAAAACCAATTAAGAATCTAATAACAAACCAGGCTGTAAGACCACTAAAAATTGGAAACGCAAAGTAAAGAATAACAGTAACAAATTGAGCGGCTATAATTGATCTTGAAAGACCATATTTATGAATAATTATTGGAGTTACTCTGACAAATAAAATTGTTGCTATTGGCTGTGCAATTACATTAATTCCTATTTGTGTATTACTATAGCCTTGAGATTCTAATATTAAAGAAAGTAGTGGAATTAAAGTACCAAGCTTTATTCCTATAATTAAGGCACAAAGAAATAATACAAAATAGGTTTTATAATTCTTTCCCAAAAAGGATTCAAAGAATGACATGATTATTTTTTAAAAGAGAGGTTTGGAAAAATATTTTTAAAATAATTATAGATAAGCTTTTTACAAAATTCATTTGAATAATTTTTACGATCAAACAAAATTTTCTGCCATAATCCATCTACTAGTGCCAAATAGGTTTCACTAATTTCATCTGCATTAAGATCTTCTTTATTATAATCTTTTATTAAATCACTTAAAACTTTTTTAAATTGTTCAAAATATATTTGATCTTGATCCTGGCAAATTGATTGATAGGCTGGAATAAACTTTACTTCACTATAAAATGAAAACCATACAGCAATCTTTTTTCTGCTGGCAATTCTTGGATGAAAATCATTTTCTATAATATTGATTAGCTGATCAATTGGAGTTAGTTTTTTATCATCAAAGATCTTATTCCATGAATCCATATATTCATTTGATAAAAATTGTAGTGAGCTAATTAAAAGATTTTCTTTAGATTTAAATCTAAAATGAGCATAACCCTGAGATACGCCAGCAAGCGATGACACATGCGCAATAGTTGTATCACCCAAACCTCGTTGAGCTATACTTTCAATGGTAGCATCAATTAGCTTTTGATGATTGGCGGAGAGTTTTTCATGCTCAGATTTTAAAGCTTTGTTCACTTTATTTAACTTAAAATTTATTTAAAAAAACATACACAATATATGTAAAAAAAGATACATTTTTGATTGAACATTCATTCAATATAAGTATTATTAAGGCCAGATATGACTAAAAAAATTTACGACGCAATAGTAGTTGGTGCAGGACATAATGGACTTACTGCTGCATCATATATGGCTAAGGCTGGACTTGATGTTCTTGTTCTAGAAAAGAATGATTATATTGGAGGTGCAGCTGTTAGTAGAGAGCTATTTCCTGGATGGAAATATTCAAACTGTTCTTATGTTTGCAGTCTTTTACGACCAGAGATAATGAGAGACCTTGAGTTATATAAATATGGCTTACAGATTATCCCTTATGAAGGTAGTGCAACTATGATGAAGAATGGTGACTACTATGCTCACTATCACGATCATGACATGACAGTTAAATCTATTTCAAGACATTCAAAACATGATGCTGAGGCATATGATCGTTATAGCAGGGATGTAATGCGTCAATGTAAAATTATTAAGCCTCTTTTAAAAATGACACCACCAGATCTTACTTCGTTTAAACCAAAAGACATTTTAGGTGCATTAGAGTTTGCTAAACATTTTGCTGCCAAAGACGAACTCGGTGGATTAGGTGAAAAAGAGATTTATGACACAATTCGTTTTTACACTATGAGCATTGCTGACTATTTAGATGAGTACTTCGAAACAGATATTACTAAGGCACATTTAGCAGGAAGTGCAATTATTGGTACGGCTTTAGGACCTTGTTCCCCTGGTTCAGCTTACGTATTGTTGCATCACTATATGGGCGAAGTAGACGGATCAATTGGATCGTGGGGATACGCACGTGGTGGTATGGGCTCAATTACAAAAGCTATGGGAGAATGTTTAAAAAGTCATGGTGGAACCATTCAAGCTAGCTCAGAAGTAACAAATGTTATTGTTAAAAATGGAAGAGCAGTTGGCGTAGCAACTTTAAACGGCGATGAGTTTTATGCAAAAAAAGTAGTCTCAAACTTAGATGTTAAACGTACGTTCTTAAAAATTACTGATGAAAGTGATTTACAACCTGACTTTGTAGAAAGAGTTAAAAATTTTAAGATTAGAGGTTCGTCTGGAAAATTAAATATTGCACTAGAAGGGTTGCCAACTTTTCCATCAATTCCAAAAGATGATCCAGGTGGAAATGGTGATTTGCATTTTACAGAAACAATAGAGGAAATGGAAGGTGCATATGATGACTGGAAACGTGGTCAATGGTCAAAAATGCCATATGTAGACATGTGCTTGCCATCAAAAAGTGATCCAACAATGGCCGCACCAGGAAAACATTTTATGTCTGTTTTTATTCAGTATGTTCCTTTTGAATTGGCGAATGGTGGGTGGAATGAACAAAGAAAACAAGATTTTGGAAACCACATAATTAATAGAATTGCAGAATACTCTCCTGATTTTAAAGATTTAATTGCTCACTATGAAGTTAGAACACCAAAAGATATTCATGATGAAGTAGGTCTTACCGAAGGAAATATTTTCCAAGGTGAACTTACAATGGACCAATTAATGTTTAATCGGCCTATAACTGGATATGCACAATATCGTGCACCAATAAAAGACTTGTATATGTGTAGTTCTAGTACGCACCCTGGTGGTGGTGTAATGGGAGCACCTGGCGCTAATGCTGCTCGTGAAATACTAAGTGATATGAACATTAAGCAAAAAGGTAATCATTATTAATGTCTATAAAATATGATGTTATAATTGTTGGTGGTGGGCATAATGCACTCATCTGTGCGAATGTATTGGCTAAAAAAAATAAAAAAGTTTTAATTTGTGAAGCGCGAGAAACTTGTGGAGGCCTTCTAACAAATGATTTAACCAATTTTACTCCAAGCTTTAGTAACAAGGTTAAATCAGAAATTGATAATATTAGTGTTGATCATTCTTCTGTATCGACAATAGCTTTATCTGAAACTGGACACCATTTAAAATTAACTGGTAATATATATGAAGATAAAAAAACATTAGAGCAGCTTGCGCCAGAAGATGTTGATCGTTATTTCAAGCTGCAAAAAAAATTAAGTTTATTTTCAAAAACTCTTGGTTCATTTATGCATTCTTCACCACCAAGAATATTGCATAAAAGTTTTTCAGACTATTTTAAATTATTTAAGCTTGGATTAAATGTTAGACTGATGGGTAGAAATAGTTTCAATGAATTTGCAAGAATGATAGGTTTGAATATAGCAGATGAATTAGAAGATAATTTTAAGAATACACTTCTACAAGGCTTGATATCTCATGATGCAATTACAGGTTCCAACCTTGGACCAAGATCTCCTGGCTCATTAATCAATCTATTATTTAGAATGGCAAACCATAACAATTCACTTTTTGGAGGAATTCAGCAAGTAAAAGGTGGAGTAAACGCAGTTATGAAATCTCTAGAAGAAAATGTTATTAAAAGAGGAGTTGAAATTAAAACTTCAAGTTCTGTAAAGCGCTGTATTATTGAAAATGATCAAGTAAAAGGTATAGAATTAGATGATGGAACTTCAATTCATGCTAATACCGTAATCTCAAGCGCTGATCCGAAATCTACTTACCTCTGCTTACTAGGCGCAGAACATTTAGACACTGATTTTAAAAGACGAATTAAGCATTACCGAGCAAAAGGCAGGGTATCCAAACTTCAGCTAGTTTTAAGTAAGATTCCTCAATTTACAAACTTAGAATCTAAGGATTTATCACAAAGATTAGTTATTTCTCCTTCAATTGATTATATAGAGGAAAACTTCAATTATAGTAAATTCGAGAATTTATCTCCTGAGCCAATATTAGAATTATCAGTTCCTTCAGTTGAAGATGAATTATTATGTCATAATGGAAACCATATTATGAATGTACAAATCCAATATGCTCCTTTTAATGTTAAAGGTGGTTGGGAAAATAAAAAAGCTGAATGTATCAATAATGTTCTAACAACATTAGAAAAATATGCGCCTGAAATAAGATCTTGTATTTTAGAACAAGAATTTATTTCTCCTAATGATATTGAAAAAAACTTTAATGTTTCTGGTGGACATTGGCATCATGGTGAAATTCAAATTGATCAATTATTTATGTTGCGACCAATACCTGGAGCAGCACAGTATAAAACTCCAGTAAGTGGACTTTATATGTGTGGTGCTGGCACACATCCTGGTGGTGGTATGACAGGAATTCCTGGTAAGAATGCGGCACACGAGGTTTTAAAAAATATATAGATATGAATATAGATTTAACACAAGCAGCATTAAAGTTTACACCTTTTCACAATAGAACTAGTCGGGCATGTAGAACTAACTCATGGTATCGATGGTCAGGTTATACTGTTGTTGCAGAATATTCGACTACTGAGTTAGAGTATACAGCTACAAGAAATGGTACTTCAGTAATGGATCTTACCCCAATGTATAAATATGAAATTAAGGGTGAGCGGGCAAAAGAATTTATTAATTATTTTGTAACTAGAGATCTTTCTGAAATGAAAGATAATACAGTTGCATATGTAATTTGGTGCAATGAAGCAGGAAAAGTAGTTGATGATGGTACAGTATTTTGTCTAAATCAAAATGAGTTTAAGATTTGTTGTGCAGTAAAAATGCAAACTTGGTTAAAAGATTCAGCTGAAGGATTTGATCTGGATATTAATGATGTAACAGATGATATTGCAGCATTATCTGTTCAAGGCCCAACTTCTTGCTCTGTTTTAAAAAATTATGGTGCAACTGACCTTGAATCATTAAAGCCATTTGAATCTAAAGATTTTACAATTGATGGTTATAGTGTCTTAATTTCTAGAACTGGGTTTACTGGAGACCTAGGCTATGAGCTTTGGACAAACCCAGAAAATGCAGAAAAAATGTGGGATAGCCTCATGGAATCTGGCAAGCATCTTAAAATAAGACCAATGGGAATGCATGCGCTTGAGATGGTTAGGATTGAAGCTGGCTTTATACAAACAGGCACAGATTTTGTAAGTACTGAGCATGCCTTAAGACCTGTAAGAATGAGATCACCATATGAAATTGGTATGGGGTGGTTGGTTCATTTAAATAAAAAAGATTATTTTATAGGAAAGCGTGCACTAAAAGCTGAAAAAGAAAATGGAACAACTGAGCGAGTATTGGTCGGTCTTGATATTGAAGGTGATAAACCTGCACACGGGGCTGTCATATATAATAAAAAGAAAGAAGATGTAGGTATTGTTACAGCAGCTCTTTGGTCTCCAACTTTAAAAAGAAATATTGCAATTGCATCATTAATGCGACCTTACGGAACAAAAATTAAAGATGATATTTTTGTAGAAATATATCATCCAGAAGAATTAGAGTACAAAAAAATATGGGCAACATGTAAGGTTGTTAAACGTCAATTTTATAGTCCAGAAAGAAGGAACATGGTTCCTGCGGAGGTTTATTAAAAGTTATGGTTTTAAGAGTAGATAGGTTAGACACAAAAGAATTAGATAAAAAAGATTTAACCACTTTGCATCCTTGGGAGTATCTAGAGTATAGAGGGGAAGGTGGAAGAACTTTTATTGAAAAATCTAAAGGAATTTATCTTTATGATAAAGATGGTCGCAAGTTAATAGACGGACCAGGTGGCATGTGGAATGTTAATATAGGCCATGGTGTTGAGGAAATTGCAGACGCTGTGTCTCATCAAATTCGTACTATGTCATATGCAAGTCCTTTTACTGAATCAACATCTGTCAGAGCTATATTTGCTGAGAGGATAGCTGAATATGCTCCTGGTGATTTAAAAAGAGTCTTCTTTACTTCAGGTGGTTCAGCCGCTGTAGATTCTGCACTTAGGTTTGTAATGTTTTATAATAATGTTCGTGGCCTTAGAAATAAAAAGAAAATTATTGGAAGACAGGATGGTTATCATGGAAGTACTTATTTAGGAGCTTCTTGTTCAGGAAAAGAAAGAGATAAAAATAATTTTGATTTTGCTTCAGATATTGTTCACCATATATCAGCTCCAAATCCATATCGTAAAGATGATAATTTAACAGATGATGAATTCTGTGAGGCAAAAGTTAAGGAATTAGAGGATAAAATATTGGAGTTAGGTCCAGAAAATGTTGCTGCATTTATTGCTGAACCAATTCTAGCTTCTGGTGGAGTTATTGTCCCACCAAAAGGCTATCATAAAAAGACTTCTGAAATATGTCGCAAGTATGATGTTATTTATATTTCCGATGAAATTGTTACAGCGTTTGGCCGACTTGGACATATTTTTGCATCTGAAAAATATTTTGATTTTACGCCAGACATTATTGTAGCCGCAAAAGGAATAACAAGTGGTTACGTACCATGTGGAGCTGTTTTAATCTCTGAAAAACTTATGGCTGAACTTGATAATAAAGAAAGAGTAATATTTTCAAATGGATTTACGGATTCAGGTCATCCGGTAGCAATGGCTGCGGCAAATGCTAGTTTAACTTACATGGAAGAACATAATCTTTTAGATCATGTCCAAGAAGTAGGTCCATATTTTCAAGAGCAACTAAGAACCTTAGAAGATCTTGCAATTGTTGGCGAGGTTAGAGGAGAAGGCTTGATGGCGGCAGTAGAGTGTGTTGGAAATAAAGATAAAAAGGATCCTTTAAATTTATCATATGAAATTGGATCTAGAATTAATGAGCATTGTCAAAATTTAGGTTTAATTGTTCGACCTTTATATAGTACCTGCGTGATGTCTCCTTCACTTATAATAACAAAAAGTCAAATTGATGATCTTGTTGGCATGTTAAGAAAAGGAATTGTTATGGCAACTGAAGATATTAAAAAAGAAGGCTTCTATTAATCAACTTCAATTTAATGAGTTTATTTAACCAATACAAAAAAACTTATCAGGAAGGTAAAACACTTCCTCAGAATTTTTATACTGATGAAAATATTTTCTCTGAAGAAATGAAGAGTATTTATTTCCAACAATGGCTTATGGTAGATCATGTGAGCCGCATTAAAGACCCCGGTAATTATTTTGTCTTTGAGGCTGAAAAAGAATCTATAATTATCATACGGGGAAAAGATAATGAGATTAGAGCTTTTTATAATGTGTGTACTCATCGTGGATCAAGAATATGCCTTGATGAAGAGGGGTCAAAAAATCTTTTAGTTTGCCCTTATCATGCGTGGAGTTTTTCATCAGAGGGTAAGCTGAAGGCTGCACGTTATATGCCAGATGATTTTGTTAAAGAAGACTATGGATTAAGGAAATGCCATTTAAAAATTTATGAAGGACTAATCTTTATTAATCTTTCTATGGACACTCCAATAGATTTTGATGAATTTATTGCACCTTTAAAAGAAATAGTAGGATTTCATAACACAGGTAAATCTAAAATTGTGTCTCGAAAAAAATATCCAACAAAGGCAAATTTCAAATTAGTTTTAGAAAATTTTCAAGAATGTTACCATTGTGGAAATGCTCATTCTGAGTTTAGCGCAATTCATGAAAAAGATTGGGTATACACTATGGGGGCAGGTTTGGGAACCGCACCAGAAAAAGACACTGAAGAATATCTAAAAAAAATTAGTCCATGGTTAGAAGACTGCAAAAAAAAAGGTATCCCATCTGAAACTTATTTAGAGACTGAAGGTGGCTTAAAACTTGGTTTAAATCGTTATGCCGATCGCACCCCAATTGGAAATGGTCACTTATCACAAACTAAAAGTGGTAAACCTGCTTCAACATTGATGGGAAAGTTTAAAGACTTTGATGGAGGCTTATCACAAGTAAGTTTTAATCCATTTAGCTGTTGTTACTTTACCAATGACTTTGGAGTTATGTTTGTGTTTAAGCCAAATTCTACTCTCGAATCTGAAGTAGAACTTATTTGGTTAGTAAATGAAAATGCAAAAGAAAATGATGACTATAATATTGATGACATTACTTTTATTTGGGATGTTACAACTCAAGAAGATACGATGATTATTGAGAACAATCAGAAAGGTCTACTTTCTCAATCTTTTACCCCAGGGGTATTATCTCAAAATGAGTCAGCGGTCACTTATTTTTATAATTGGTATTTTACCAATATGCAGTTACCATAATCTTAGATTATGAAGCAGTTATATGATAAAGCAATATATGACTTTAACACGCCCATTAAAAGCTATTGGGAAGACGTAAGTCATTTTGATCAGAGTCGTTTTCCAAAATTAGTTGGAGACCACTCATGTGATGTATGTGTTATTGGAGGTGGTTTTACAGGAATTAGTACCGCTTACCACATTGCAAAGAAATACGGTGGGGATGTTAGACTCCTTGAAGCTGGACATTTTGGATTTGCAAGTAGTGGAAGAAACGCTGGTTTTTGCTGCCTTCCATCAACAAAACTATCCGTTAACCAGTTAATAAAAAGATATGGAATGGATGAAACTAAAAAGTTTTTTGCATCTCAAATTGAAGGAGTCGATCTTCTTGCATCTTTAATAGCTGACAATAATATTGAGTGTGAAAAAATTGGTACGGGCAATCTAGACGTTGCTCATCATCCAAGCAGTATTGAAGAGTTAAAAGAATGGGGTAATGATCTAAAAAATCACTTTGGTATTAATACTAGATGGATTCCCAAAGAAGAATTTGATGAGGTTGGTCATCAATCAACAGAACAGTTTGGGGCAGTATTTACTGAAGCGGGCTTTGCAATGAATCCAATGGCATTTTTAAATGGATTTGCCAATGCCACAGTTGATGCAGGAGCACAACTACATTCTCATTCAAGAGTTAAAAAATGGGAAAGAAATGGTAAGCATAAACTTATTACTGAAGAAGGATCTTTAACTTGCGATAAAGTCGTTGTCGCAACTAATGGTTATACAGACGAGTCACTACATTCAAGTTTTGCAAATAGAATGGTTCCAGTGTTATCAAATATTATTGTAACAAGGGAGATGAGTGAGGATGAATTTCAAATGCAAAATTACAAAACACTTAATCCAATCTGTAACTCAAGAGAGATTTTATATTATTATAGAAGAATGCCATCCAATAGAATGCTTTTTGGAACTCGAGGTGACACATTTGGAGATGATAAAAGTGCCTTAAAAATGAGAAGTATGATGACTAAACAATTTCAAGGTGTATTTCCTAATTGGAATGATATCGATGTTGAATATTACTGGAGAGGAACAGTTGTAATGAATCGTGATCTGGTTCCAGCTTTTGGAAGTCTTGAAAATGATAAGTCTGTTTTTTTTTCTTATGGCTACCATGCAAATGGTAATAACAGTACTGTCTATTGTGGAAAAAAATTAGCAGAAATGATTTATGAGTCAAATAGCGGTGAAACAAATATTTCAAAGGTATATCAAGGTCTTTCACCTAAAATTCCATTTGCTTTTTTAAGATTATGGTATCTTAGAATTTATCTTTGGTACTCTAGATTTACAGATAAAAGTAAATAAGAGATTTAAATTGCATCTATCATTTAGATAAATTAGAATTTTTGTATGTTACATGCATTGCAAAAATTCTATGCAAAAAGTGAGTCAGTACGAGCTTATACAATGCTTTCTCCTGCCTTAATCTTAATCATTTTGCTCATGCTTATCCCAATGATACTAATGTTGAGTTTTAGTTTTTTTACTCAAATAAGTTTTGTAGAAATTGATTATACTTTTACAATACAAAGATATATTGATTTTTTTCAAAAAAATCTTCTTGTTTCACTTCTTATAAAGTCTCTTAAGATATCATTTCTTGTAACCCTAATTACCCTGCTTACGGCCTATCCTGTCTGTTATTACATAGCTTTTTATGTCAAAAAAAACAAAATGTTATGGCTAGTCATGCTAACACTCCCCTTTTGGACATCTTATCTTTTAAGAGTTTTTTCTTGGAAAATTATTTTAGGAACAAAGGGAGTCATAAACTCATCTTTGATTACTGCTGGACTTCTCTCAGAACCTCTTACTTTTCTAATGTATTCAGAAACTGCCGTCATCATTACTCTTACGCATGCATATGCCGCTTTCGCCTTGCTCCCATTATATGTATCACTCGAAAAAATAGACTTTTCTCTAATTGAGGCTGGTAGAGATTTAGGGTTATCACGACTCGAAGTATTTTGGAAAATCACTTTTCCACTGTCAATGCCAGGTGTGATTGGCGCAATTTTAATTATCTTTATTCCTACTGTTGGTGACTATGTAACTCCTGCACTCTTAGGAGGAACTGATGGAAGAATGTTGTCTAATATGATCCAAGCTTATTTTGGGAAAATAAACAATATCCCCCTTGGTGCTGCCTCAGCGACGATAATGTTATTTACGGTTGCTCTAGTAACAATGATAGTCTCGTATACAACAAAAAAACTTACTCAAAGGATATCCTAGATGGAACAGAAAAATAATACATTATTATTTTATACATTGTTATATTTTGTATTTTTATATCTACCTGTGTTATTTTTACCTCTCTTCAGCTTTAATGATGCAGATTACATGTCATTTCCTCTTTCAGGATTTACTACTGAGCATTATGAAGAAATGTGGGGAAGTGTAAATTTACATAAAGCACTTTGGGCAAGTATTAAAGTAGGTGTAGTTGCTAGTATTGTTAGTACAACAATAGCTCTTTTTGCAGCCAAAGCATTTGCACGTTACAAGTTTAGAGGTGAAAATATTTCTTATGGAGCAATAATGATGCCCTTCTTAATTCCTGAAATTATCTTAGCAGTATCAATACTTGTAATTTGGCTAAGCCTTGGTTTTAAACTAGGGCTGATACCAGTTACTTTGGGTCATATACTTTTCTGTACACCATTTGCAATGCTAATTTTAATTGCTCGCATTGAAGGATTTGACTTCTCTCTTGAGGAGGCATCAAGAGATCTTGGTGAAAATGCTTGGGGCACCTTCTATCGAGTATCTCTTCCATTATATTTACCAGGTATAATTGCCTCACTACTGTTAAGCTTTATAATCTCTTTTGATGAATTTATCCTTGCATTCTTCTTGACAGGAAGTGACGCAACGTTGCCAATGTATATGTGGGGTCAAATGAGATTTATTCAGAAATTACCTCATGTATTAGCACTTGGCGCTGTAATAATTGTGTTTACTACTATGATTGTTCTGTTAGCATTTTGGTTAAGAAATATTGGACAAGGAAAAGACAAGGCTGAACTTGGAATAAAAATACATGAATAATTCTTTTATACAGATAAATCAGATATCTAAGCATTTTGGTGATGTGAAAGCAGTGGATAATGTTTCTTTTGAAATTCAAGAAGGAGAGTTTTTTTCACTTCTTGGACCATCAGGTTGTGGTAAAACGACTTTGTTGAGATTATTAGCGGGCTTTGAGTATCCAACAAGTGGAAACTTATTACTTGATGGAAGTGATATTACTGCGTTACCTCCAGACAAAAGACCGACAAATATGGTTTTTCAAAATTATGCAATATTTCCACATATTAATGTAGAAAAAAACATTCAGTTTGGCTTAAGGAAGCTTGGCTTAACTAGCGAAGAAATTCGTGAAAGAGTAAATGATGTTTTGTCTTTAGTTAAACTAGATGGTTATGAGAAAAGATTTAGTAGCCAACTATCAGGAGGTCAAAGACAAAGAGTTGCATTAGCTAGAGCTCTAGTAAGACAACCCAAAGTACTATTGCTAGACGAACCACTGGGCGCATTAGATAAAAAATTACGTGATGAAATGCAACTTGAACTTAGAACACTTCAAAAAAATATTGGAATTACTTTTGTATTTGTCACGCATGATCAGCAAGAAGCTATAAGTATGTCTGACCGAGTGGCTGTAATGAGTGAGGGAAAAATACAACAATTATCAACTCCAAATGAATTATATAAAAATCCTCATAATATATTCGTAAGTGATTTTATTGGTGAAACTAACTTTCTAAAATCTGAGACGAAGTCACAAGATGGGGAACATATTAATGTCTCTATTGAAAAATTAGGTGAATTTAAGATTAAGAATAGTCTCAATATAAGTGAAAACTCTTCAAATGTTATATGTAGCGTCCGTCCAGAAACAATGATGATAGATAAAGTAAAATCAGACTGGGACATTTGCTTAGAGGGCAAAATTAAACAAACATCGTATTTAGGCGAAATGACAAAATTTTATATTGAAACTAAAGAAATAGAAAAAATTATAACTGTTTCATCTCAATATTTTGATAATCAGTCTTTTAAAAATAATGATTGTTTTATAAGTATTAACTTAGACGATATTTCTCTATTAAATAAAAAATAGCCTGTTCCCTAAAAGAGAACAGGCTATTTAAAGATTAAACAATCTTTTTTGATTAACCGCCAGCAACCATTTCAGCCCATTGAGCTTCCATATAGTCAGTTACTTCATCTGTAGGCATAACTGAAAACATTCCATTTGAAAGGTGCTCCGCAGGATTTGCTGCAACGCCTCGCTCAGCTAACTCATCTGCAGTTAATGTACTAAAGCCTGCTTTATTAGAGTGTCCATAACCCCATTCACTTAGCAAGTAAGCTGAAGTTTCAGCACTAGTAGCTCCATTTATCATTGCGTATGCTTTATCAAGGTCTGCACCTTTTACAATCGCAAGTCCACAAGCCCATGTCATTGTTCCATTAGAAGGCTGCATCATTTTTGCTCCAGCATTCCATGCAATTTCATTCCACCCAAGAGCAACGTCAATTTCTTCATTACCTAACGCTTCTACCATTGAAGAAGTATCTCCAAAGAATGCACGAATTTGTCCATTGTCTCTCATTTCACGAAATTTATTGATACCTTGATCAATAGCAGCTTTGGTTAATTGATCTTGTTCTCTAATATCAATTCCAAGGTGATGCATCATTAAAAATAATGAGTCTGCAGCTGAGTCTAGTATACCAACTTTACCTTTAACTCTTGGATCTTCCATTAGATCAAAGCTTTCATTATCATCATTCATCCATGTAACTCGATCAGCCATGTAAAATAATGTTGTATCTCCCCAATCTACAGGTGCGAAATAGTTCTTACCATCAACCATACCACTTGGCAGGTCTCTAACTTCAGGGAACATATCTTTCCAGTTATCTATTCTAGATGTATCAAGTGGCTCTAGCACACCTGCTCTTACCCATCGTTTTATTTCACCTTGGCAAGGCCATGCTAAATCGAATTCAGCACCAGCTCTTAGTTTTTGTAGTCCTTCTTCTGCATCACCAAATGTGGTATATGCAGGAGATCCATGTTCTTCCGCGTATGATCCAAATAGACCATCATCATCGTAGCCTCCCCATAGAAAAACAGATCCAGGTTCTGCAAAAGCTTTAGTTGTAGAAACTATTCCAGCAATAAAAACCACTGATAGCGATACGACCATAGCTCTTACAAAAAAATTTTTTATTTCATTGTACTTTGGCATAATTAATTATCCTTTTTTTTATATTTAATCGTAAAAAATTGTACACCGTCACTTACTTCCGTCAATGTGAATCGTGGTAAATATGATTGATTAAATGCAATAAAATTATATTTTTGGCTGTTTTTCTGGATTTTGAAGCCATGGATCTATGTTTTCATAGTTATATGCAGCCTGAAATACTAGATTATCAGTATAAGAACGGCTTATAATTTGTATTCCAGTTGGGACTTCATTTGAAGCAAATCCCGATGGAACGCTAATTACTGGCAGTCTACCTAGCATATTAAACGGATAGGCCATAGTCCAACACATGTCTCTTCCAGTCACTTCTTTTCCATTGATTACAACAGGATCTTTCAACAAATCCACATCTGCTGCAACAGCTGGTAAATTATTTGCTGGGCATATAAATACATCGTATTGATCAAGTAATGGACCTAATTCACTATACATTTTACCAGCAATTTCTCCGCACTTAAGTGGCGAGTATCCTAATGTTGCACCTAGCTCTGGATAAAATTCCTCTCTGTTCTCTGCAATTGCTTTTGCATGGACTTCTGCTGATCGTGCATTCATTAGGGCGTAACTTGTTAATTGATCTTCGTACTGAGGTAAAAAATTAGCCACAGTTCTTGCAAATATATTTGCATAATGACTATAGCAGGCAGATTCAATTTCTTGTTTTTTCCAATTTAGCTTAACTTCAGTTACTGACGCTCCTAATGATTTAAATTTTTCAAGAGCCGATAAAGTATTTTTTTCGACTTCCTGGTCAACTTCAAAATATCCAAGATCCATAGAGTAAGCAATTTTCCAATCTTTAATATTTTCATATTCAAGTGGTAAAGAAATTGCAGGACGCAAACTCGAAATATCTTTTGCATGTGGTCCACACATAATATTCTGCATTAGCGCACAATCTGAAACAGTACGTGCCATTGGCCCAATAACACAATACTGATCAATGTTATATGGAGCACTTTGAGGATTTCTACCAAAGGGTGGTTTGTATCCAACTATACCACAAGCTGATGCTGGGATTCTTATTGAGCCACCAATATCACTACCTGTTGCCAACATTGTACAGCCAGTAGCTAAAGCAGCAGCGCTACCACCACTAGATCCTCCTGGAGTCATATCTAAGTTCCAAGGATTTCTTGTTACTCCATTTACCTTTGAATGACAGAAAGATGTTAATGAAAATTCGGGGTTTGTAGTCCGGCCATGAATTATTGCTCCAGAATTTATAAGAGACTCAGCATCAATATCAGTTTGATCAGCAACATAATCTTTAAAAATTAAACTCCCATTTTTATTGGGCTGTCCTTTTATATCGACTTCATCTTTAATTGCCAAGGGTATGCCTTCTAAAGGTAAAGTTTCTTTATCTTGCGAATATTTTATTTCTGCAGCTTTAGCCTGCTTAAGAGATTCTTCAAATTGAATAAAGTTAAAAGCATTTATTTTTGGATTTACATCATCAATTCTTTTTTTTATTTCTATTAGAAGCTCAACTGGAGATAATGTTTTATTCTTAAACATCTCTAAGGCCTGTGAAGCCGATAAATAACAAATCTCAAGGTTTAAATCACTCATATAATTATTTTATTTTAATTTACTCATTAATAAAATATATTGAATTTATCAAATGATTGAACAAAATATTAAAGATTTAATTTATAAGCAAGATCCGCACGCTGGTATGGACCAGCTGTTTTTTACTAATAAAGATCTATTTAACCTCAGCTATGAGGCTATGTTTAAAAAACAATGGGTATGCCTTACGCACCTGTCCTACTTTGATGAGAATGAAGTTTTTACTTATCAAATTAATGATAGTTTTATTGAAATTAAGAAACTAAAAAATAAAAATCTTTCCATTTCATCCCCTAAATTAAACAGCCATTGTCATATTAAAGTTTATGAAAGTTTAGTATTTATTAATTTATCTGAGTTTCCATACTCATTTGAGGAATTTATAAACCCTTTGGAACCATATATAAAAATGCATGGTCTTAATGACGGTAAAATTGCTTTCAAGAAAGACTATATATTTAATGCTTCACATTTAGCAGCTATTCATAATTTTAAAGAATGTGCACATTGTTGGGGAGGTGAGTTTACTCATAAAGATTATCTAAGTGTTCATGGAGAGGAATACTGTAATTCATATGGGGCAGGAGTAGGGTCAGGAATTGAATCACCTAAACTTGATCAAAGGATTAAAGATTGGACGCTGGAGACAAAAAATAAAGGTTTATTTGTTGGTGAATATAATGAAGACACAAATAAATTTTTTCGTATAGCTGAGCGTACCCCCCTAGCTGAAGGTATAAAGTCAGAAACTATTGATGGAAGTTATTCATGTTCATCTTTGATGGGGGATTTTAGAACGATTGGACCTGATAACGGCTACACTGCAATTGGATTTAGTCCATTTAATAGTTTTATTGCTAATAATGAATTTGTAATTCTTTTTTTATTTTCTCCAGTAAGTCAAAGTAAAACTATCGTTACTCAATACTGGATAAAACATAAAGAGGCAGATGTTGATATTGAGAAAATGATTTTTCTATGGGATCAAACATCTAAGGAAGATTCCCAGTTGTGTGAAATGAATCAAAAAGGAATTGAGAGTCAAGCCTATCAACCTGGTAGGTACGGCGATCTTGAAATAAGCCTTGTTCATTATCAAAAGTTTTACTTGGACCATTTGCAAAATTATATCAAAGGGCTTGTCTAGGTAAGTATAGTATTATGGAGATTGCTAATGAATCTGAGTTAGAAAAACTTTTAAACAAAAAGGGCATTGAGTATCTAGATGCTATTTTTACTGATTTATGTGGTTACGTCAGGGGTAAAAGATTTCCTTTAAATGAATCGAGTAAAATATTTAAAGATGGATTTCAGTTGCCGTATTCAGTCTTCTATTTAGATGCATTAGGTGGAGTTACCAATAACCTTGAACTAGGTTGGGCTGATGGGGATCCAGATGGACTATTTTTTCCTATTACTAACACTATAAAAAAAGTTCCTTGGAACGATAATACCCTTCAAATACTAGTATCAATGTGCGATGAAGAGAAAAATCCTTCTATTCTCGATCCAAGAAATATGTTGGCTTCAATTTTAAAAAAATTTGATGCTATTAATTTAAAACCTGTAGTTGCCTTTGAGCTTGAGTTTTATTTACTAGATAAGAATAAAGATAACTTAGGAAAACCTTTACCAGCCACAGGAGTAGACAAAACAAATGTCTATGGGATGCGTGAGCTCGATATCTTTAAAAAACTTCTAGAAGATATAAATGAAAATTGTAAAATACAAAATATTCCAGCTTCCACATTTACAAGTGAGTTTGCTCCAACTCAATATGAAATAAAT
>ERZ887830.387-NODE-387-length-28215-cov-47.092685_pt1 | contig 28215 bp, 12 predicted proteins | sample MGYA00521101_ERZ887830 | MGnify/ENA primary metagenome ERZ887830 (study PRJEB32303, sample SAMEA104408592) | aquatic metagenome | biome: Marine water; feature: Pelagic; material: water | place: Baltic Sea | collected 2014-06-05T16:38:00 | depth 1,762 m ... | reverse complement strand
AACTTTTTTGGTGAGGATTTGACTAAAATAATCAATACTTTGTAATAAAGATCATTACTTTAAATTTTCAGTTTGATGAAACGAAAGATTTAAAAAATTCAGTGTTTGGAAAATCATTATAAATTACAAATCTATAAATGCAAAGCTCAGCTTATTGATTAAATTGAAGTATCTATTGCTTTTGTTTAAATTTGTATAATTTTCATCATAATACATGAGGTTTCTTATATCATTTACGTTATTTTTTTTTAATTGCTCAATAGGTTTCTGTCAATTAGATAAAGTAACTGCACCATTTATTATGAGTTTTAACATTTCTGAATTGGGTGTTCGTAATGTTGAGCAACTGAAACAAGCCCAGAATGGCCTTTATTATATGGCTACTTCTACTGGTTTGTTGGAAACTGACGGTGTCAATCACTTTTTGTACAAAAAAGGAAAGCTTACAAATCTAAGCTCAATTTATATTGACTCTAACAAGTTGATTTATAGCGCTGGTATTGGTGGTTTTGGACGTTGGGTAAAGAACGAATATGGTCGTTTTGAGTATACAAGTTTACACTATGTTGCCCCAACAAAAGAAGATTATTTACAGCCAACATTTGACAATATCGTAACACATGAAAACTACGTGGTGTTTAAATCTCAAGATCAGTTGTTTTTTTTCAATCCAACAGATGGAAATATTACGACCCTCAAAGCACCTGAATACTACAAAAATATATTTAAAACTTCATCTCATTTATTCTTTTGTGATTTCCAAGGCGGTGTATATACCATTGAAGGAGATAAGGAAACATTATTTGCAGACTTCAAACAAACAAATAGTGAATTGGTCAATGTTTTTGAGATTGCCAAAAATGATTTCATTTTTATTTTTAAAAATGGGCAAGTTTGGTCAAAAAAAGAGGCTACTACTAAAAATGTGGCCAATTTAAAATCTATTGTAATAAATACGGTTATACGGAATAAAAATGAGGAGCTTGTTATTGGAACAAATCAAAATGGTATTTATGTTTTTGATAAACTACTTAGAATTGTAAAAACAATAGCTGCCTCAGATGGTCTTAAATCAAATTATGTAAAGAGACTTTATGAGGATGACCAAGAGAACATCTGGGCGATTAGCGACAAAGAGATTCATAATATAAAGCAAAACGATGTAGTTCATTATATAAAGGAATCCAAAAATCAAGGGCAGAGTCATGGTTTTATACTTCACAATAATCTATTTTTAAATGCGACAAACCAAGGCTTATTTAGCACAGATATAAGTTCAAAAAATAGTCGTTCTTTATTAGTAAAAAACAGTCAAGGGGTAAATTGGCATATTGAAAATATTGATGGAACTATTTTTGTTGGGCACGAAAAAGGTATATACACCTATAAGCGCGATAATTCGTTGAAATTATTGCATGCTGTCAATGGAGTATGGAATTTTAAGCAACATAAAAGCAGAAAGGATTTAATTTATTGTGGCACTTACAACGGCATTCTTATACTTAAGAAAAAAAACGGAAAGTGGTCATTTTATAAGCGACTAGATGGATTCTATGACTCTTCTCGATTTATAGAGTTTGATAATAATGATTTATGGGTTTGTCACCCCGCTAAAGGCTTTTTCAAATTAGGATTAAGCGACAATTTTGAAAATATAACTTCATTTGAGTTTTTAAAGAACTTCAATTCTGATGATGAATTATTTTACAATTACTTTTTTAAACTTAACGATGCATTGATATTTTATAATCCTGAGGGATTTTACAAATACGATGATACTGACAAGGCATTTTATAAAAGCAGTGCTGTGACCGAAATTTTTGAGGGTATAAGTGACCTAAGTTTTGTAAAACAACTTGACAATTCTTTGTGGTTCTCTACCAACAAATATATAGGATTGTTTGATTTTGAACTTCGTAAGTCAACATTTTTTAAAAATAAAAAAACTAAGACTCTCGGAGATTTTTCAAAATTTACGCGTCTAAACCAAAATTATGTCTTGTTTAATTCAGAAGACCAAGTATTTGTATTTAATGAAGAAGCTATTGCCCAACACGGGAGGGGTAGTGTTGTGCAAAAACCATTAATCAAGACAGTCAAATTTGTAGGGATAAATGATACCATTCAACATAGTATTGATCATGGTAACATCAAGTCTTTTCCGTATGCAAACAACTCGCTTTCAATTCAAGCTCAGCTCCCTAAATATTTGGGTAGTTCAACTCATGTTGTTGAATACAAAGTCAATGATGAGGGCAAATGGCTAGAAGCCGATAATAATTTAGTTATAAAAGTAAATGGGCTTGAAACTAATAGCTATGAGGTTTTTATCAGGACGAGTGATCAAATGGGTAGCTTTTCAGAAGAAATGGTTATTCCTTTTAAAATTAAACCGAAATGGTATTTATCTGGAGCAGCGTTTTCTGTTTATTTTTTAATCACAATTGGGATAATTTTATTTATTGTAATAACTCAAGAAGCTAGAAACAAAAAGAAAAGGGAGCGCTTACTTAAAAAAGAAAAACGCAAACAAAAAGAAAGAATTAGCAGGCTAGAAGTTCAAAAGCTAAAAGATGAAAAAACAATGTTGGCGCTCGAGCAAGACAAGCTTCAATTGGAAATCAAAAATAGAAACCAAGAACTGGCTTTTTCCACCTATACCAATATTAAGAAAAACGATTTACTGATTAATTTAAAAAAGCACATTTTTAAACTAAATGACGTAAAGAAAGAAAAAGAGTTGAGCCCCAAGATGAGGTCAATTATCAAAAGAATCGATCTCGAGCTTAAAGAATCTTACGATTGGGTTAAATTTGAATTTCATTTTAAAAAGTCAAACCCTGACTTTTTTAGTAAACTTGACGATTTGCATCCCCATCTTACGCCCAATGATATTCGTATTTGTGCTTTCATTAAATTAAACATCCCTAACAAACAAATGGCTTCTCTATTGAATATCAATCCAAAAAGTTTGGAAATGACACGGTATAGACTGCGAAAAAAGCTTGGTTTAGCTGAAAGGTTTAATCTGTACAACTATATTTGTTCACTATAGACCAAACATTCTTGTAGTGTATTTGTAGGGCTTGTAATCAACTACGTAGGGTTTCTTTAGGGCACTTTTATTTTTCATTAGTTTTTGATCTTCATAACATTGTGCTCATTAATTTATGATTTATTTAAAATACTAATACGAATTATAAATATTTCATTATAACTTAAAATTTATCCAAATGAAAAACATATACATTTTTATATTATTTTTTAGTGTTAGTGCAGTGTTTTCTCAGAATCAATTATTGGCTGATTTTGAAGATGCTGGCACATCGCTTATTTTTCAAACCTGGGGAGGAGGAGATGATGCTCACACTACCACAGTGGTAGACAATCCTTTTCCTGGTGGCATTAATACCACAGCTAAAGTGTCTAAGCACACTGTTGGGAATGATGGTGGCAGAATTGCTCAAGCACCTGGTTACACACAATACTTTAATATTACTGATAACACAAGTGTAACACTTAAACTATACACTTCCAAGGCTATTGATGTTAAGGTTAAGTTTGAAGGTACTGACTATGGGCCCAATAACGCTGAGAAGAAAACGACTGTTTCGACCTTAAACCAATGGGTAGAAGTTAATTTCGACTTTAGTGGTACTACCAATATTTTCCTGAATAAGGTTGGTATCGGTTTTGAAGGCGCTTCTGGAGGAGACACCTTTTATGTTGATGATTTTATGGCTGGCTCATTTTATGCCACTAATCAACTGGTTTATGAACCGAGCGATGGTTCAACAGCATTTGCTAGAACAAGCGATATTATTATCAAAACTAACGAGAAATTGCTCAAAACTGATGGCACGGCGCTGGCAGATGGTGACATAAGCGGTATAATTACTTTAAAAGAAACCGACATCAACGGTGCTGATGTTGCTTTTACAGGAACTGTAGCAGAGTGGAATCATAATACTGATGAGTATTCAACTACAATTACTGTTAATCCAACTGATAATCTTAATTTTTCTAGTGATTACTATGTATCTATAAACGAAACTTCTGTAAAATACCAAGACGAAACAGCAGTTCTTGCGAGTAATGCAACATTTACTACGGAGGCACCTGTAACAAATAAAATGCTTATTGATTTTGAAACACCTCAAACTGATGCCGGTTGGGGCAGTTGGGGTGGAGCTGGTTTTGAAAAAATTGATAATCCTGATCCCTCTGGCATTAATACATCTGCTAAAGTTGGTAAATACACTGTACCGGGTGGAGACGCTGGTATTGAAAACAATGACGTTGATGGTGCCATATTGCCGTTTTTTGATTATGAACAAACACCATTTTTTAGAGTAAAGGTATGGGTCAGTAAGCCTGTTAAAGTCTATATGCAGCTTCAAAATAATCCTGATTGGGGAAATAACACTGGCGTTAAAGAAATCCTTGTAGAAGAAACAAATAAATGGGTTGAATTGGTTTATAATTTTGGCGGTACAACTATTGAATCTGGAAAAGACCCACACAACAGAATTCAGATATATTTTGACAGAGACAAATCTGGTGGATCTTCAGAAGGGGATGTTTACTATTTTGATGAAATCCATAAGAGTGATGTACAACCACCTGCATCGTTTACATTAAACCCACTAAATGCTGGGAGTGATATTGCAACATATTCAAGGTTATTTTTAACGTCAAATATTGCGTTTAAAAATGCTGACGCTTCTGCTATAACTACACCTGCGTCTAATGTAGCGTTAAGAGAAGGTAATGCCAATGGTACTGCTGTGCCTACAAGGGTTTCAATTACAACTGATAATTTAACCTTTAACATTGTTCCTGATGCTATGTTAACAGCCAGTACTACTTATTGGTATGGAGTCATAGACGGAACCACAAGTACTGATGACGGCAATGTCGTGGCAGGATTGTCTGGAACCTTTACGACAGCAGCTACATCGCCTGCCATAGCAATGTATCAAGATAACGAAGGAGGTGCAGATTCAATTACAATTCAAGATTACCTTAGTGATGACCCTTATACCACAGCTATAGTTGTAGATCCAAGCGACTCAAACAATAGTGCTCTACAAGTTGACAAATCAACTTCAAATTGGGGATGGTCGTCGCTTCATTATGAACTAGATAATCCAATTGATTTTTCAAAAGGGACAGTACTTTCGTTTAAAATAAAATCTGCTGATGCTTCAAAAGCATGGAGTTGGACAAGGTTAAAAATAGCCAACCAAAAAGAGGATGGCGGAAGTTCTAAAGAAACCGATGACTCACAGTTTTTGGCAAACGACGAATGGCAAACCGTTTACTTCAATTTTGATTTTGGAACGGATCCATTGCCTACAGATTATACACACATTCGTTTGTTCTTAAATCCTGGAAATTCAGATGCGGGTCAATCCTATTTGGTTGACGACCTAAGTGGTCCTGCTTTAGTAACTACAGCATCGATTATTGATATTAGCGTTCAAAACTTCGCTTTTTATCCAAATCCAGCGACCTCGCAATTGACTTTCATTGGCAATGTGGATGGTGAATTAGCACAAGTATTTGATGTGCTGGGTCGTAAACAGCTGAGTAAAGCAATCGTTAACAACAAACTTAACGTTGACAAATTGGATAATGGTGTATATTTCTTAAAAGTACAAGACCAAGTCCAAAAGTTAATTATCAAATAATTAAATAAAAAAGTTAAATTAACAGGGGGAATATTTATTTTCCCTGTTAATTTATTTACTATAAAATGCACAAGCAAGTATTATATATTCTTACTGCAGTTGTACTGTTGTTCTTAGAAACAGTTAACGCACAAGGGCATCTAATTTCAGGAACCATAGTAGATGCACAAGGTATTTCGCTACCTGGCGTAACGGTTTTAGAGCAAGACAGTGCTAATGGTGTGGTTTCCGATTTAGACGGAAATTATATTTTAACAACTTCCTCTTCAAACGCAACTTTGGTTTTTTCTTATATCGGATTTGAAACCAAAATCATTGCTATTGCCAAGAAAAGATATTTGGATGTAATCCTATCTGAAAGTGCAGAAGCACTCGAAGAAGTACAAGTAGTAGCCTTCCAAAAGCAAAGGAAAAACAGCGTTATTGGCTCCATTAATACCATAAAACCAGCCGAATTAAATCAACCCAACTCAAACCTTACTGCTTCACTGGCCGGCAGAATTTCAGGTGTAATTTCTTACCAACGTTCTGGGGAACCTGGCGCAGACAATGCCGAATTTTTTGTACGAGGCGTTACCTCCTTCGGATATTCAAATAGCCCGCTCATCCTTATTGATGGATTAGAAGTAACCACAAACGACTTAGCACGCATTGAACCAGACAACATTGCCAGTTTTTCTGTCATGAAAGATGCTACAGCCACCTCTCTTTATGGTGCGCGAGGTGCTAATGGAGTTATTTTAGTGACTACAAAAGAAGGTAAAAAAGGAAAAGCAAAAGTAGCTTTTCGATATGAAAATAAGTTTTCAGCACCAACACAAATTTTAAGCCTTTTAGACGGCGTCAGCTATATGGAACTCTATAACAGTGCACTTCGCATGCGTGATCCTTCTGCTCCACTTTATTACAGTAAAAATAAAATTGAGGCAACTCGAAACACCCCAGACCAAAATATTTACCCAAATCTAAATTGGTACGACGAATTATTTAAAAATAACACAATAAACAAAAAGTTCAACCTGAATGTTAATGGAGGTGGAGACGTATCACAATACTACCTCTCCGTTTCTCATACAAACGACACAGGGCTGCTTAAAGTGGACCCTTTGAACAATTTCAATAACAATATTGACATTAACCGGTCTAACCTTCGGGCAAATGTGAATATAAACCTAACCAAAACAACCAAAATATCTGTAAAGTTCAATTCATTCTTTGAGCGTTATAACGGACCCATCGACAGCGCAAATGATATTTTTGGAAAAGTCATGCAGGCAAATCCTGTAAATTTCCCAAAGTATTACACTTTTGATAACCAATTTAGCCAATACAACCATACGCTTTTCGGGAACAAAGGAAATGGTGGATTTCCTAACCCCTATGCAGATATGGTACGAGGCTATAAAGACCGATTTAGTTCTACCATTTTGTCGCAGGTGCAAATCAAACAAGAATTGGATTTTATTACTGAAGGACTGTCCTTTAGAGCATTAGTTGCTGTAAAAAGCTATTCTGCTACTGAAAACCAACGTAGCTTTAACCCATTTTATTATGGAATTGCGGAGTCAGAAACTGAGCTTGGATTGGTCAATAGAATATACCAAATTCAAGAAGGCACAGAATTTTTAAGTAACAACAGTACTTCCAACGCAGTAAACAGTAACTATTACTACGAGTTTACCACTCAATACGACAGGTTTTTTAATGACAAGCATCAAGTGGGTGGCTTACTCGTGTTTAACTTCAATGAAGCGCTAAATAAGTATTCAAACAGTTCTGTATTTGCTTCGCTGCCTGCAAGAAATATGGGGATTTCTGGCAGGGGAACCTATGGATATGATGATCGCTATTTTGTAGAATTAAACTTTGGATATAATGGCTCTGAAAAGTTTGCCAAAGACCATCGCTTTGGGTTTTTCCCCTCTGCAGGTTTGGGGTGGATTGTTTCCAACGAAGGTTTTTTCGAAAAGACATTCCCGTCTATTTCACTGCTAAAACTAAAATACACTTTTGGACTTGTTGGGAATGACAACATTGGAAGTTCTCGCTTTTTCTATTTATCAGATGTTAATCTGGGCGATGGTGGTCGTGGTTATGCTTGGGGTGCCGATTATAACAACTACTATAACGGATACAACATTAACAGCTACCCTAACGCTGACGTTACTTGGGAAGTTGCTGAAAAAACCAATTATGGTGTAGAACTGGGAATAAAGGAACGCCTTGTATTGCAGTTTGATTATTTTATAGAAAACAGAAAAAAAATATACGAGGAGCGTCCAGTATATCCCGACACGGCAGGGCTTACATCTGTAGTTAGCAGTAATTCTGGACAGGTTCAATCCAAAGGTTTGGATATTGCCATTGACTACAACCAGTCTTTCGCCAATGGGTTTTATCTCACGGCAAGAGGTACATTTACCTATGCAACAAACGAGGTTGTGGTTAAGAATGAGCCACAATACCCCTTTGGCTATCTAAGTGCAATAGGTTATCATACAAATCAACCTAGAGGCTACATTGCGGAACGTCTTTTTATAGATCAAGAAGATATTCTCAATTCCCCAGAGCAGTTTAACGGGCTTTCATCGAATGAGAATGCATATCTACCAGGTGACATCAAGTATAAAGATTTAAATGGCGATGGGAAAATTAGCGAGTTAGACAAAGCACCAATTGGTGATCCTTTTGTTCCTGAAATTGTATATGGTTTTGGAGCATCCATGGGCTATAAAAACATTGACTTTTCTTTCTTTTTCCAAGGGGCGGCAAAATCTTCCTTTTTTATTCAGCCAGCCAACATTGCACCATTCATAAACGAAAGAAATGCGCTAAACATCATTAGCGATAACCACTGGTCTGAAAACAATCCTGATCCTTATGCCTTTTGGCCAAGGCTTTCTACAGAAGAGGTGAATAATAATAACCAAGATTCAACTTGGTGGCTTAGAGATGGGGATTTCTTACGACTGAAGTCGATTGAACTAGGATATACACTACCAGAGCAATGGCTTAAGATTAAGAATTTACGCACACGTTTTTACTTCAGTGGACTTAACTTATTTACCATAAGCAAATTTAATTTATGGGATAACGAAATGGGGGGTAATGGACTTGGTTATCCACCGCAACGTGTCATGAACCTTGGATTACAAATAAACTTTTAACAATGAAGAAAACTATCAAACATATCGCGCTATACTCGTTCGTTTTTGTTGGGTTTTTAAGTTGTGATGATTATTTAGATATTGTCCCCGATAAAACACAAGAAGTTTCTTTGATGTTTCAACGTCAAGAAGCAGCCTATACCGCTTTGGTTACCTGTTACAGTTATTTGCCACAAAACGATGGCCTCTATGCGACCTTTACCTTAGCGAGTGACGAGTTAACAACTCCGTTGGCCAAAGAACCAAACTCGATCAAATTAATGAAAGGCGAGCAAGTAGCTGACAATCCTTTTATGAGTTTTTGGTCTGGATATGGTGCCAGTGGTAGAGGACAAGGTTCTTTGTGGGATGGCATTCGAGCCTGTAATACGCTAATTGCAAATATCGATCAAGCCATAGATATGACCCAAGTTGAAAAGAACACTTGGAAATCCGAAGCAAAAGTGCTTAAGGCTTATTACCACTTTTTACTTCTTAATTACTATGGCCCTATTCCAATTGTAGATGTTAATCTTCCAATTGATGCTAGTGACGAAGATTTACGCGTTCACAGAAAAACAATTGACGAAGGAGTTACCTATATATTGAATACCTTAGATGCTGCTATTGCTGATTTGCCAGAGCGCACTACAGGAAACAATGACTTAGGGCGCATGGATAAGGTTATTGCATATGCCATTAAATCAAAGGTAAGCCTGTATGCGGCCAGTCCGTTGTTTAATGGGAATTCAGAATTCTACAGCGATTTTGTGAATCATGAGGGTACTCCTTTCTTTAATCAGAATGTTGAAGTAAGCAAATGGGAAATGGCTGCAACAATTGCAAAAGAAGCAATTGATATTGCTTTGGCACAAGGAGCAGCGATATATCAATTTACTTCAAGTCCTCCAAAATATGACGAAACCAACTATGATAATCCATTTTACAAAACTTTTTATGATATTAAGTTTTCTGTTTTAGAAACGTGGAATTCTGAGCTTTTATGGGGCGACTCAAGCCCTGTAAACGATTGGTGGCGTTTACAGTCGGGTGTGCTTATGAAAAACCCAACAGCTTCTTCGGTGCAGGCTGCTTGGCAATGGATAGCGCCAACCATGCGTATGGCAGAGTTGTTTTACACCAAAAATGGCCTCCCCATAGATGAAGATTATACATATTATTATGAAAGAAGGTTCGGCACTACAATTGTTTCCAATGATAAAAAGAATTACGCGCGGCCTGGCTTGAGGACAGCAGAATTACACCTCAACAGAGAGCCTAGATTCTACACAAATATTGGCTTTGATTCTAGTGAATATAGGGGTTGGAATGAATTGTGGACCCTGCGCATGAAAAAAGGACAAACACATGGACGTATAGCCAATACAAGCGATTATTTAATAACGGGCTTTTCATTAAAAAAACTTGTGCATCCAGATTCTGAAGGGGATAGCTATGATAAACTAATCCGTTATCCTTGGCCAAACGCAAGGTTAGCTGAGCTGTACTTAAATTACGCTGAGGCTTTAAACGAAGCTTACGGCCCAAGTCAAGCCGTTTATGATGCCCTAAATGTAGTCCGTGTCAGAGCAGGCATCCCAGATGTTGAGGTCGTTTGGAGCAACGGCTCTTTGGCAAAAACATTAAATAAACACACCACGCAAAGTGGTCTGCGAGAAATTATACGTCAAGAGCGTATGATAGAGCTTGCTTTTGAAGGGCACCGATATAATGACGTTAGAAGGTGGAAATTAGCAGACGAATATTTTAATACCAATGTTCGCGGTTGGTCTGTTGACGAGAAAACGGATGCGAATTACTATAAAGTAATTGAGGTTGGTATGCGTTCTTTTGCTACTCCTAGAGATTACCTACATCCTATCAAAACAAGTGAGCTTATCACAAATCCCAATTTAATTCAAAATCCACAATGGTAGCATCAAAAATACATGCCGTTAGAAATATATTTTATGTTTCATCACTTCTGCTAGTTATTTCGCTAATAGCTTCTTGTGAATCAGACGATAAAGGCGATACCACACCCCCAGGTGAACTTAGTGTAATAAGTACCGAGGCCACTTACGGCGGGGCAGTTATTTCTTATACCCTACCCGGTGATAATGATATTTTATATGTACGCGCAGACTATACCAATGGAAAAGGTGAGGCCGTTTTCAGAACTGTGAGTAAACATGTGAATCAAATTGAAGTTTCAGGATTTGTTCTTGAAGAAGATGTGACGGTAAGCCTAACAGTAGTTGACGAGAATCAAAACAGTTCTATGGCTGTAGCACTTGAAATACGTCCGTTACGATCCTTTATTTTTCTGGTTCAGGAGAGTATTCAAATAGAGCCAGATTTAGGCGGTGTGCAGGTCAGTTGGGAAAATGCAATAGAAAAAACAGTATTTATTTATCTACATATTCAAGACGGTGAGGATGAGCAAATTCGAATTCTATCATCAGCTAATAAAAATGAAAAAATATTTGTGCGTGGTCTTGAAGCAAAGCCATTATTGTTTTTAACCAAAACCGAAGACTTTGATGGTAACATATCTGAACTACAAGAAAAAGGTACCTACACTCCGTTATTTGAGGAAAAAATAAACAAAGACACATGGAAACTGGTCAGCAACCTCTCTATCGATGGAAATGCTTATGAGGGAGCTACAGTCAATTTTTGGGATGATGTTATTGATACATTCGGGACAAATTCAGATAACAGCTATTTTATTATAAATCGCAATGACAATGGGGGGATACTGCGTTGGCCGCTTGATATTGTTATTGACCTCAATAAAAAAGCAAAAATTAATCGATTTAAAGTATGGCAACGTGCGTATTGGTACAATGGTCCAGATGGTAAATCTTATTATTATCAGGAAGAGAATTTAAAGAGCTTTGACTTGTACGTAAGTATGAATAAAACCGATTGGGTTTTGTTAGGCAACTTCCAAATAGAGGGTCCAGCGGGAGGTACAGATGAAATTTCTCAAGCCTTATTAGATGAAGCTGCGGCTGGACACAACTTTAATTTAGATGAAATATCCCCAGAATTCAGGTATCTAAAGTTTAGTATAACCTCCAATTTTGGTAGTGATTCTTTTTGTCACGGGTCAGAAATCACATTGTTTGGAAGAGATAATTTATAGAACAAATTTTTTAAAAAAATTAGATGGCTTTACATCAACTCAAGTTTAATTTGAGTAACTTCTTAATGTCTTTTTTGCTTGTGCTTAGCTGCTTTACGCTACATGCACAATACCTAACAACACAGGGTAAAGAAATTGTAGAAAAGGACAATACGCCAATATTACTAAAAGGAATTGGATTAGGTGGCTGGATGCTACAAGAGCCATATATGATGCAATCCATTGGCGGGGCTAAAAACCAACAAGAATACAGATCAAAACTTGAGGCCCTTATTGGCGAAACCAAAACGCAAGAGTTTTATGATGCTTGGTTAGACAACTTTGTAACCAAACAAGATATAGATTCCATTTCCAGTTGGGGGTTTAACAGCGTGCGATTACCTATGCACTTCAACTTGTTTACACTACCTATTGAAGATGAGCCAGACAGCAACACAAACACGTGGCTAGACAAAGGTTTCGATATGGTTGATGAACTACTTGGTTGGTGTGAGGCTAATGAGCTTTATCTCATTTTAGACCTACATGCAGCGCCTGGAGGACAAGGTTATGATCAAGGAATTTCAGACTATGACACCAACAAACCCTCACTTTGGGAAAGCGAGCAAAACAAGATTAAAACCGTTGCGCTGTGGGGTAAGCTTGCACAGCGGTACCATGATAAAACGTGGATTGGCGGCTATGATTTGATCAATGAAGTCAATTGGAATTTAAATAGCACTGAGCTTAAGGATATGCACGTTCGGATTACGAATGAGATTCGAAAGTACGACAACAACCACATATTGTTTATTGAGGGAAATTGGTTTGCTAATGATTTTACAGGGCTTACACCCCCTTGGGACAGCAATATGGTCTACAGCTTTCATAAGTATTGGAATGTAAATACGACAAATACCATTCAATGGGTACTTGATATGAGAAACGAACACAATGTCCCTTTATGGATGGGTGAAAGTGGCGAAAACTCCAATATGTGGTTTAAAGAAGCTATTTCACTTTTCGAAAACAATAATATTGGTTGGGCTTGGTGGCCTTGGAAAAGAATTACAACTACCGTGTCCGCTTTCTCAATCCCTTCCAATAGTCAATATGATGCCGTTATGAAGTATTGGAAAGGCGAGGGTCCTATGCCCGATGCAGATGATGCCTATAATGGCATGATGGCATTGACACAAAGCACATTGGTTGACAATACTATCTACAACAAAGGCGTAGTTGATGCCATGCTGCGACAGCCAAGTGACGATAGCCTATTACCCTATGCCAACAATGTGATACCAGGAAACATACATGCCACGCACTACGATATGGGGGCACAAGGAATTGCCTACCACGATCAGGAATATGGTAACTACTCTGGCTCTGGTGGTACTTCAAGTTGGAACCTAGGCTGGGTCTTTAGAAATGATGGTGTAGATATTAGCACATCAAACTCTAACAGCCCCGATAGTAACGGCTATAGTGTAGGTTATGTAAATGCCAAAGAATGGATAAAATATACTGTTGAGATTATAGATGCTGGGTATTATAATATTGAAACGACCTACGCGGCAGCGAACAGCGATGGAAAAATCCGATATGAACTCAACGATAGACCCATTACGGACTTGATTTCACTAAGTCCAACTGGGGGCTATACTAGTTTTAACTCCAATATAACTTCAACGGCCTATCTCGAAACGGGACAACACGTTTTAAAGTTACGTATTGCAGGCACAAGTGAATTCAATATTGAATCATTTAAGTTTAGTTTATCCGCAAACCAAACACCAAGCTTTGCACCCATAGGCGCCGTAACAGAGAGTAGTGATACCGAAATACAACTTACATTAAACAAAGCGATTAATACGACTGCTGTTGATCACACCCATTTTAGCGTAACGGTTAATGGAAATAATATAGCTGTATTAAGTGCGCAACGCGACCCAAACAATCCGCAAACCGTAACGGTTTCTCTCGATGACTATTTATCATTTTATGACGAAATTCTAATCAGTTATTCCGGGGACAGCCTGGTATCTACTAATTTGGAATCATTAGCTGTATTTACCAATATGGCTGTCGAGAATTTACTTACTGAAATAAATATAATTCCCGGAAAAATTGAAGCAGAAGCATTCGACACACAAAATGGTATTGGTACTGAGGATACTACTGATACTGGTCTTGGGAAGAATATTAATAACCTACACCCTGGAGACTATGTAACATACGAAGTGGACGTAAAGCAAAACACCTACTTTAATATTCAATCAAGAGTAGCAACAGAAAAAGATAATGCGCGCTTTAGCATGGAGCTTAGGAACGAAAACAATGTTTTTTTTTATGAGTCATTTAATGTGCCTAATACAGGAAGCTGGCAAACATGGCAAACGGTAGAAAAAGAAGCGTTATTACCTGCTGGAAAATATACGTTGAAAATAAATGTATTAGGTTCAGAGTTCAATATAAATTGGTTTAATTTTATTACACTAGACACGACTAATCGCTTGGCCATTCCAGGCTTGGTTGAGGCTGAAGCATATGACTCTCAAGATGGCATGACAACTACAACGACTTCTGATAGTAGTGGTGGACAAGAATTGGGGTATTTAGATGAAGGGGACTATGCATTGTATACAGTTAGTGTTGCGCAATCTGGAACTTATAATATAAAATCTCGCATAGCTACTAATTATAATGATGCAACATTTAGCTTAACACTTGAGGATGAAAGTGGCTTGATATATAAGCTTGCTGAAGTTGCGCCAACAAGTACAGGTGGCTGGACCAGCTGGAATACGATCACCCAAGAAGCTGTATTGCCCAAAGGAAATTTTACAATGAAGATGACAAGTACAAATTCAGCTGTTAATATAAATTGGTATGATTTTGAATTTATCTCATCAGATAAACAACCAATTCTTATACCGGGCATTGTGCAAGCTGAAAAGTATAATAGCCAATTAGGGGTTGCTGTTGAATCATGTGCTGATATAGGCGGTGGACAAAACCTGAACTATATCGATCAGGGAGACTTTGTAAACTACAATGTTTTAATTCAACATACAGGATTTTATACAGTTCAAGCAAGAGTTGCTGGATACGACATAAGTAGTTTTAATCTCGTATTATCAAAAGATAACAGTCCAGATCAAGTTGTAGAAACATTTACTACCCCTCAAACCAATGGATGGCAAAACTGGCAAACCGTTCAGAAAGATATTCTCTTAAAGGCTGGAGAATATACCCTAACTGCAAACATCTTAAGCGGGGAGTTTAATATCAACTGGTTCAATTTCATCTATGATGAAGATGGGGGTATGCAAATCCCAGGAACAATCCAAGTGGAGGATTATTGGGAGCAATCAGGGCTAAGTGTAGAAAACTGTTATGATACCGGCAGCGGTAAAAACCTATCATACATGCATCAAGGAGATTCTGCAACTTATTTGGTTAAAGTAAATACTTCGGGCAAGTATAAGGTTAAGTCTCGCATTAGTAGCGCTTATACGGGCGGAAGATTTAATCTCGTTTTTTCAAAAAATTCAACTGAACATTTCACACTAAATAATTTTCAAGTACCCAGTACAGGGGGCTGGCAAAGTTGGCAAGATTTAGATAAAGAATTTGATTTGACAGCAGGAACATATACCATGACCATGAACATACTTGGCAATCAGTTTAATTTAAATTGGATAGATTTTGAATTAATTGAGGCATTAGGCAATAAAGCTAACGATATTGATCTATTCAAATTATACCCGAATCCAGCACATGAATACGTTACCCTACAGTCCGATACCGTCATCAACCACATCAAAGTATTTGATCTTTTAGGCAGGGCTATGTTTGAGCAAAACACCAAAAACCAGCAGATTGTTCAATTCAATGTAGCCCACTACCCCAGCGGATTGTATTTGATTGAGGTTAAGTCTGAAAATAGGTCCGAAATTTTAAAATTAATCAAACAATAAAATTACCAAAATTGAAATTTACGCAATCCTTTTCTGCTTCGCTTTTACTTACAGTTTCGTTATTTACAAATGCACAAAATATAGATGATCAAGTTAACCAACTGGTAGCAAACATGACCCTTGATGAAAAAGTAGGTCAAATGACCCAAGTAGAGCGCAAAGAACTAGACCATATTTCTGATTTAGCGACTTACAATATTGGTTCTTTGCTTAGTGGGGGCGGCTCTGCACCAATCCCAAATACATTAGATGCCTGGATTAAAATGTATAATGAATACCAAACTGCATCCATGCAATCCAGTTCTGAGATCCCTCTGATCTACGGCATTGATGCCGTTCATGGACACAGTAACGTCGTCGGTGCTGTTATTGTTCCCCATAACATTGGTTTAGGTGCCACTTGGAATGCCGAACTTGTTGAAGACCTTTCTAAGGTAGTAGCCAATGAAGTAGCTGCAACTGGGATAGACTGGACTTTTGCACCTTGTATAGCTGTGCCACAAAATGAAAAGTGGGGAAGAACATACGAAGGCTTTGGTGAAACAGCAGAAATCAATCAAATGATGGGTATAGCTTCTGTTGTTGGACTTCAAGGAAACGACTTGGCACTTGACAACACCATCCTGGCTTGTGCAAAACACTTTATTGGTGACGGAGGAACTATGGATGGAATTGATCAAGGGAATACAGAGATTACTGAGCAAGTTCTACGATCGCTTCATATGCCAGCATATGTAGACGCTATTGAACAAGGCGTAGGAACAATTATGGCAACCTACAACAGCTGGAACGGTCAAAAAGTACACGGTTATAAATATCTATTAACTGATGTATTGAAAGAAGAGTTGGGCTTCGCGGGCTTTATTATTTCGGACTGGAAAGGGGTAGATCAAGTAACAGATGACTATAAAAATGCTATCAAGCAATCAATAAATGCTGGAGTTGACATGGTCATGGTACCAGACAGATATAAAACCTTTATAAAACACACCAAGGAACTTGTTAACGAAGGTCAAATTAATATGGCGCGCATAGATGATGCAGTTAAACGAATACTAAAACAAAAAATATTACTTGGCCTTTTTGAAAACCCTTTTGCAAAAAATGAGAGTAAAGAAATAAATGCTTTCGGATCGGTAAGGCACAGAGACATAGCCCGCCAAGCAGTACGCGAATCTATTGTGGTCCTAGATGCCAAAAACAATGTGCTGCCGCTTAAAAAAGATGGCCAAACTATTGGGCTGGCTGGTGTTCTTGCAGATGATTTAGGCGCACAGTGTGGCGGATGGACCATTGCTTGGCAAGGCGGAAATGGAGATATCACTGATGGAACTTCAATTTTAGAGGGGTTTAATAAATTAACTGGTAGTAGTAATATTCTCTTTAGTAAAACAGGAGACTTTGATCAAGATATCGACGTCGCTGTTGTTGTTATCGGAGAAAAAACCCCTTACTCTGAGGGGGGTGGAGATCGTTCTTCACTCAATGTTGAAAACCAAGATATTGCCCTTCTAAAAAAATTGAAAAGTCAAAACATCCCAACAATAGCGTTGTTGATTTCAGGAAGACCACTAATTCTTGGAGAGGCACTGGTTCATTCCGATGCAATGATTGCTGCATGGTACCCTGGAACTGAAGGAGATGGCGTAGCAGAAGTGCTCTTTGGAATGTATGCACCCAAAGGAAAAACAACACATTCATGGCCAAATCATATGCGGCAAATTCCAATCAATGTTGGTGACTCTGACTACAAGCCTTTATATGCATACAAGCGCGGTTTGACGCAATTTCCCACAACAGATAATAGCACGCATCTGAAAGTATATGCCGGTGCAACCAATAACGAAGGTAATAAACTGTACGTTTATTTTAACGATATTATTACCAACAACGCCAGTACACTTGAAGAATATAACCTCTATGTTAATGGCACAATGGCAAATGCACACCTTCAAAGTCAGGCTATTAATACTGATGATGCGACTGTACTTGAAATTAATTTATCAGTAAGTATTGAAGAAGGAGATGAAATCTACTTGAGCATTGACAATAATAACTTGGCTTCAGAAGCCATGATGCTGAGCGATGCCAGCCATATTTTTATTTATAATGGGGTTAAAAACACCAATAACTTATCATTAAGAATAGAGGCGGAATCATATTATGAAATGCATGGTGCAGATACAGAACAGTGTAGCGATGAAGGTGGCGGATTAAATCTTGGACATATTGAAACAGATGCTACCATGAAATATAAATTTAGTGTACCTAAATCAGGTTATTATCAGCTAACTTCTCGTATTTCTGGATTTGGCCCTGGGTCATTAGATTTTAGCTTTAATAATTTATTGACTAATATGCCATTTAAGGGAACAAATGGATGGCAGAGTTGGCAAAATTTCTACAAAGAAATTTATTTGGAGGCGGGCGAGCAAAAAATGGACGTTACTACCAAATCTTCACAATTCAATATCAACTACTATGACTTGGTTTTTGTCAAGGAAGCACAAGAAATACCAGGTAGAATTGAAGCAGAAAAGTATCGTTCATCAAATGGGGTTCAAACAGAATTTTGTGAAGACGACAGCACTGAAAATATTGGTAATATAGACTTTGAGGATGCGGTTACGTATCCATTAAAAGTAAACCAATCTGGATATTATAAAATTAGCGCTAGGTATGCATCAACAAACGACGGTTATTTTAAATTATCGTTTGAAGAAAATCTCCACTATTTTCCTTTTCATAACACTGGGGGTTTGCAAAATTGGGAAACCAGTACCATAGAAGTATTTTTAGAAGTGGGAATCTATACTATGGAATTTACTGCTGCTACAAATTTTTTAAATCTAAATTATTACGAATTTGAATTTGCAGGTACATTCGAGACAAATTATATTTCAGTATTTAATGGAATACAAGTAAATCCAGTTCCATCAAAAAACCAAATTGCATTAAAATTACCCTTTACATTAGATTCAAATGAAAGCATTAGGCTGTTTAACTCTAAAGGAACTTCAATCACTTTGGGTGAGATAAGTATTGGTGAAAGCCCAAATGAGTATTTTTTTGACATACATTTAACGAAAGGCGAATATTTTATTTTCAATGATATTAAAAACAGCACTTACATTAAGTCATTTTTAATTGAATAGATTGCCCAACTTTTGTGAATATGCCTTTCATTTTTGGTAATTTTTAAATCAAACTTTCGATGAATAAAATTGTTTTAATAATCTTATTTATAATTTTTAATACTGTTTGTACAAAGACATATGCACAATTCACACAATGGGAGAGCGTTGTTGTACCTGGACAGCCATGGATGTATTCCATACCAAATGGCGACAGTACCGATTGGACAATATTAAATTTTGATGATTCTTTCTGGTCTGAAGGAAACTCTGGAATTGGATATGGCGATGATGATGACCAGACTGTTATTTCACAAACAATAGCGCTATTTATGCGTAAAACATTTGAAATTCAGGATGTGAGCTTAATTTCAAGAGCGGTATTAGACATTGATTATGATGATGGTTTTGTTGCATACATTAATGGCGTTGAAGTTGCAAGAGATCTTTTTTCAGGAGATCATACTTCTTACTCGATGTCTAGCGATGGCTATCACGAAGCACAGCTCTATAGTGGAAATATTCCTGAGCGATTTTTTTTTGACAAAACAATGCTGAATAATGGTTCAAATGTTATTGCTATTCAAGTTCATAATCAAGCATTATCATCTTCAGATTTGAGCGCATTGCCAGTGATCTCTCTAGAACTTCCACAAGGTTCATCAACATATTTAGCACCTCCAGATTGGTTTGTAGAGCCAAGTCCCCAGCCTGTCAAAATCAACTTTACATCATCAAACTTACCCATTGTCATCTTAAATACTGATGGGGTTGATATTCCTGATGAGCCAAAAATAGAAGCAACAATGAAAATCATTAAGCGACCCGATAACGAATTAAATAATGTTTCTGATGAAAATAATCCAGACTATTTGGATTTTGATGGACCAATACAGATCGAAGTTCGCGGATCAAGTTCTCAACTTTTTTCAAAAAAGCAGTATTCATTAACCACATATGACACTTCTGGTGAAAAGGATAATGTAAAATTACTTGATTTACCAAAAGAAAACGATTGGATTCTAAATGCACTAGCCTATGACACCACTTTTATTAGGGACTATGTAAGCTACAAACTATCAAATTCTTTAAATCAATATGCATCTAGGGCTGAATATTGTGAATTAATTTTGAATGGTGAGTATAGAGGAATTTATATGCTTCTTGAAAAATTGAAAGCAGATGATAATAGAATTAACATAAAAAAAATAAAAGATGACGATAATGAGGCTCCAAATTTAACAGGTGGGTATATTATTAAAGCTGATAAAATTGAGGGAACTGAAGAGTTAGGTTGGTCAATGCCTGGTTATGGATGGGGAGATGTAAATTTTGCTTACGAAGTGCCAAAACCAGAAGATAAAACCAGTCAACAAGAAGACTATATTCAGAACGTTTTTAATCAACTTGCTAATACCTCGAACACATCAAATACCTCACTAATTGATGGGTATCCAGCAGTTATTGATATTCCATCTTTTATTGACTTTATTTTGTTAAACGAACTTGCTTCGAATGTGGATGCATATCAATTTAGCACCTTCTTCCACAAAGACAGAGGAGGTAAGCTTCGTGCCGGTCCTGTGTGGGACTTTAACCTTACGTATGGGAATGATTTATTTGATTGGGGATTTGACAGAAGTAAGTACAACCTTTGGCAATTTGAGAATTACAATCGAGGGGCTAAGTTTTGGACTGACCTTTTTAATGACCCTAATTTTTCTTGTTATTTGACAAAGCGCTGGCGAGAATTGACCGCTACAAGTCAAGTGTTCAATGATAATAAGATACACGAACTCATCGATGAAACAGTTGCCATTATTTCAGATGCGGTTAATCGTCAAGAGCAAGTATGGAATATGGACATCAATTTTGGAGGACGTATTGCCAACATAAAAACTTTTGTTAGCCAACGCATTCAATGGATAACCAATCAACTCAATTCAAACACAGTAGATTGTGAGAATGTGACCACACCAAATTTGGTGATTTCAAAAATACACTATAATCCACTAGATCAAGGTGATGATAAGTCTGATGATTTTGAATTTATTGAAATTACTAATAATAGTAATGTAGCTTGGGACTTAACAGGAGTTTATTTTGGGGGGTTAGGTTTTTCTTACCAGTTTCCACCAGGTTTTGTTATTCAGGCTCGGCAATCTATTTTTTTGGCTAACAAACCATCTGCTTTTGAATCTACATACGGTTTCACTCCTTTTGATGAATTTTTTAGAAATCTTTCCAATAGCAGTGAACGTTTAGAACTATTGGATGGATTTGGAAACCAAATCGATTTGGTTGTTTATAGTGATGATGAACCGTGGCCTAAGGATGCAGACGGAAATGGCTACTATTTAAAGTTAAAGGATTTAGATTTGGATAATAGCTTACCTGAAAATTGGATTGCTAATTCTAGCTTACAGAGTCTTTCAATAAATAATAATATCGACTTGTCATTATTTGTTTATCCAAACCCCACGCAAAATATTTTACATTTAAGCGCTACAAACGGTATCGAAATTCAATCAATACAAGTTTTAAATTTAAGTGGACAAACGGTCATGACAAAAAACCCAAATAAAAAGCGAATATCACTTAACATATCTAAATTTAATTCAGGGATATATTTTATTTTAATTGAGTTAAATAATCAAACTGTAATCAAAAAGATTATAAAAAAATAGTTTTAGTAAAACTAAAAAATTATCTCTTAGTATAAATTATTATTCATGCAGATAAAAAGTGGAGTCGGAGGGAATCGAACCCTCGTCCAAACAAGTCAATTCAATGCTTTCTACAAGTATAGTTTTCGTTTAATTTTCGAATAGCTGCTGACCGAAAACCGCCCACAGCTAACTTAGCTTCTTTATTTTGAGAACGCGTCGAAGCACCGTGCTCTCTATGTTGACTTTGATGGTGCCTTTTGGTGGGACGCCGTCAACAAGGGCTTCCCAAAGACATCTTGCCTTCCCGCCTTGCGGGACTAGGGCCAGTGACTTACTATAATTCAGTCAATTAGGCTGCAAGAGCGTAGTTATTCTCGCCATTTAAAATGGTGGTACTATGATATTTACGAGCTGTAGTCCAGCGCTCGACTTGCTTACACTGTCATGAATCTCGCTGTCAATACCAGTCGACCCCATGCTTTCAAAGAACCCCAAAAAGGGTTGCAAAGATATACTATTTTTAAGAAATTTGATTCACTGCCGACCGAAGAATCGCTAGTCGCTCGAGTAAACCTTCAAGAAGATGTAATGGCAGCATATTAGCCCCATCGCTCTTGGCAACGCTAGGATCGTGATGTGTTTCCATAAAAAGGCCATCAACACCGGCTGCAATACCTGCACGTGCTATGGTTTCAATAAGTTCTGGACGTCCACCCGTAACCCCACTTGACTGATTGGGCTGCTGCAACGAATGCGTCACATCCAATATGGTAGGTGCCATGGACTTCATCACGGGTATACCCCTAAAGTCTACTACCATATCTTGATACCCAAACATGGTGCCCCGATCTGTTATCCATACGTTGTCATTTCCTGAGTCGGTGACTTTACGCACAGCATGCTCCATGCTTTCGGGACTCATAAATTGTCCTTTCTTTAGGTTGATGTACTTGCCCGTGTTGGCAGCAGCAACGACTAAATCTGTTTGTCTTACCAAAAAAGCTGGAATCTGAAGTACGTCTACATATTGTGCTGCTTTTTCAGCATCTGAAACTTCGTGTATGTCCGTTACAGTAGGTACATCAAAGGTTTTACCTACTTTTTGAAGAATTTTAAGTGCTTTATCATCACCAATTCCAGTAAAGCTATCGACACGACTTCTGTTGGCCTTTTTGAAACTTCCCTTAAAAACAAGTGGAATATGCAGTTTGTCTGTGACCTTAACGATCTGCTCAGCAATGCGTAATGCCATGTCCTCTCCTTCGATAGCACAAGGCCCTGCGAGTAAGAAAAACGAATTGGATTGCGCTTGACGCGCGTTAAATGTCTTCATCCTACAAAAATAGGGATTATACGTAAGTAATACACAACCAACTCCATTGGAAAATAATGTACATTTGTGCCGCCAAAAAAAGCTATGCAAAATATTCGAAATATTGCCATTATCGCCCACGTTGATCACGGCAAAACAACACTAGTAGACAAAATACTTCATCACTGCCAATTGTTTCGCGAAAATGAAACCAAAGGAGAACTCATTCTAGACAACAACGATTTGGAGCGAGAACGTGGTATTACCATCCTATCCAAAAATGTTTCTGTTCAATACAAAGACACCAAAATTAATATCATTGACACGCCTGGTCACGCCGATTTTGGCGGAGAAGTAGAGCGTGTATTGAATATGGCCGACGGTGTTCTTCTGTTGGTAGATGCTTTCGAAGGACCTATGCCGCAAACACGCTTTGTGTTGCAAAAGGCGATCAATCTAAAGTTGAAGCCCATTGTGGTTGTCAATAAGGTAGATAAAGAAAACTGTACGCCAGAAGAAGTATACGAGGCTGTTTTTGACCTGATGTTTGAACTTGGAGCAGAAGAATGGCAGTTGGATTTTCCTGTGTTGTACGGATCGGCAAAAAACAATTGGATGTCTGACGATTGGAAAAATCAAACGGATTCTGTTGCACCACTGTTAGATGCTGTTGTTGAACATATTCCAACGCCCAAAATCACAGAAGGAAATACCCAAATGCTGATAACATCTTTAGACTTCTCTTCTTTTACAGGGCGAATTGCCATTGGAAGATTGCACCGTGGTGTGCTAAAGGCTTCTGATACGGTTTCGCTTGTTAAGCGCGACGGGTCTGTAGTGAAGTCAAAAATTAAAGAATTATTGGTTTTTGATGGATTGGGCAGAAAAAAAGTAGATGAAGTAGCCGCAGGAGACTTGTGTGCTGTTGTGGGGCTTGAAGATTTTGAAATTGGCGACACCATTGCTGATGTTGAGGCACCTGAAGCCTTGCCTACCATCGCTATTGATGAGCCTACTATGAGCATGTTGTTCACCATCAACGATTCTCCATTTTTTGGAAAAGAGGGTAAATTCGTTACTTCACGACACATCAAGGATCGTTTGGAGCGCGAACTGGAACGCAATTTGGCCATGCGCCTGGAAGAAACAAACGCAGCAGATAAATTCATGGTTTATGGACGCGGTGTTTTACACTTATCTGTTCTGATTGAAACCATGCGCCGTGAGGGGTATGAATTACAAATAGGGCAGCCACAGGTAATCATTAAAGACATTGATGGTAAAAAATGTGAACCTATCGAAGAGTTGACTATCGACCTTCCCGAAGAAGTTTCTGGGAAAGCAGTAGAAATGGTAACCATGCGCAAAGGAGAAATGACAGCCATGGAGCCAAAAGGCGGACGTATGATGTGTTCGTTTAAAATTCCATCAAGAGGCATCATTGGACTTAGAAATCAATTGTTAACGGCTACGGCTGGTGAAGCTATCATGAACCATAGGTTTGTTGACTACGAACCCTATAAGGGAGAAATTCCAGGACGCATAAATGGATCTTTGATTTCTATGGAAAAAGGAACGGCAATCCCGTATTCTTTAGACAAGCTTCAAGATAGGGGCAAGTTTTTCGTGCCACCAGGCGATGAAATATATACCGGTCAAGTAATAGGTGAAAATTCTCGTGCAGATGACTTAGTGGTAAATGTTACTAAAACCAAAAAGCTTTCAAACGTACGTGCATCAGGGTCTGATGACAAGGTAAAACTGGCTCCGCCAATTACCTTCAGCCTTGAAGAAGCCTTGGAATATATTCAAAAAGATGAATATGTAGAGGTAACGCCAAACTCACTTCGCTTACGTAAAATATACCTTGATGAAAACGAGCGAAAACGTCGTGGAAAACAACTTGGATAATTAATTTACTAAGTTTACGTTTTCTGATTTAGTAATATTCATGGTCTAATCACTGTGATAGACATTTTGTTGATTCATAGATTTGTATAAAGTTTTTTCTTTTTCGCTTGTTTCCATAACAATTAAGTTTTTCGTTGGCTTTGTGTTGACAAAGCTTTTTGCTCTTTTTTTAGGTCCTTCTGGAATAGCTGTGCTTGGAAATATGAAAAGCGTCATGCAAATCCTTATGTCTTCCAGTAGCTTTGGGATGCAACGAGGTATCATTAGGTTTACATCAGAGTTTAGAGAGCAGCGTCATGCATTTCAAAAGTTACTCGGCACCGCTCATATTATTTATGGGTTGATAGCCTTAGTCATCGCTGTTGTGCTGTTTTTTCTTTCTGACTATTTCGCAGCTGCTATTTTGCAAGACGATAAGTATGCTTGGCTTTTCCAAATCTTAGCTATTATAGTTCCGTTTCAAGGTTTCCATGTACTTTATTTTTCAATTCTTCAGGGATTAGATAATTATAAAAAAGTAGTGTGGGTAGAGTTAATCATGATTTTTTGCAATTTGATATTTGTAGGCGTATCTACATTTAAATTTGGTCTTACTGGCGCATTATTTGCTGTTGCATGCATTCCTGTTTTTTATTTTTTTGTAAGTGCTTTTTTTTTAAAATCTGATATACCAAATTTCAAAATTGCATGGTCTAGCTCAACGGCAAAAAACCTTTTTCTTTACGCTTTAATGACGCTTTTTTCAGGTATTGCTTTTCCTTTACTTTTTATTTTAATACGTAATCATATTTCAAGCGTTTTAGGGATGGATGAAGTCGGATATTGGGAAGCTATAAACCAATTTTCCTTTTTCTATTTTATTTTACTAAACTCTGTTATGTTAATGTATGTGCTTCCGAAAATTACAGCACAAACTGATAATATGTTTTATCGATCACAAGTGGTAGAATATTTAAAGAAAATTATGCCCTTGTTTGCATTGTTTTTGATTACGCTATTTCTATTGCGTAAGTACGCTATACTTGCTTTATTGTCTCCTGAGTTTAGTTCAATTGAAATACTTTTTGGCTGGCAACTGTTAGGTGATTTTTTTCGTGCATTGACATTGATATTTTCTATTTATTTTCACGCGCGTCGTATGGCAATTCCATATATAATTATTGATGCATTGCTATTTGTTTTAATGCTTACACTCACAACGGTATTTGTCGACTCTTACGGATTGCTCGGAGCTGTAAAAGCTCATTTTATTTCGTACTTCATTTATTTTATTGTTACTGTCTTCTGGCTTAGAAAAACACTTTTCAGCGCTAACGATGCCATAAATGTTTAAATTCGTCAAGTAGTTTTTCTAAAATAAATCCAAACTTTCAAATAATGCAACGCTTTTTGTCTACATTTAGATTATACTTTTTTATAGTAGGTTTTTTAGCTGTTACCTATCTGTTGGAGCTGTTGTTTAGCGGTTATGAAAAATATCGTTTATACAATGCATTAGAGAATCTGATTTTGGCAATTGGCTTACTTTCTTTTTGCAGATTAATTTTTCCAAAAAAGCAATGGCCATTATTTCAGGTAATAATCTGCATTTTCATACTGTTAATTGTACTTCTTGAAGGCGCCTATTTTTTGATTCTAGATGCAGTTTTTTCTCCTTCTGCTATTTTCATAGCAATGGAAACCAATGTCTCTGAGACACTTGAATTTGCTCAAGATTACTTTTCATTTAATGTACTCTTTTATGTATTTGTGATTCTCGCTGCTGGAATTTTTATGATTCGCTACGAAGCAATACGTAGTAGCGATCTTAATTTCAAATGGCTATACTACGTAGGTGTTTTAGGCGCAATAATTGGCTTACGCCACCCCTTAATTTATCCTCAAAATTTACCTTTTACGCTTTCCACCGGTGTAATAGACTATTGGGCTACTTCATTTGAGCTTAATAAACAAAAGGCAAATAAATACGGAGGTTTTACAGACGTAGGTGCCGATCTTTCTGGTGATGAGCTTTATGTTTTTGTAATTGGAGAATCAACAAATCGAAACCATATGCAAATCTATGGCTATGGTCGAGAAACCACCCCAAAACTTACAGCTGTTCAAGGCGAATTGACCATATTTAAAGATGTGATTAGTAGTCATGCGTATACCATTGCCTCGCTGACAAGAGCATTGCGATTGACCGATAAAATTAAAGATGGTAATATTATTCAACTTTTGAATGCCGCAAGTTTTGATACTTTTTGGCTTTCAAACCAAGCCCCCATTGGACTTTATGAAACATTGGTTACTAAAATTGGAATGACTGCTCATAGCACTAAGTTCACATCTTCAGAAACATGGTTCTACAAAGCACCTCACGATGATGTTGTACTTCCTCATTTTAAAAAAGTTGTAAAAAAAGAAGGTTCAAAGGTAATTTTTGTTCATTTACTTGGAACGCATGGTGCTTATTATATGCGATATCCTGATAATTACAAAAAATTTGACCCTGATTTAAAGCTTTCAAAAGATCCTAAGGTTGATCATTATGATAATGCAGTTTTATATAATGATTATATAGTTCATGAAATCATCAACATTACCAAAGCAAGTGACCAAAAAAGTTTTGTGCTTTATTTTTCAGATCATGGTGAGGAAGTGTTTGATGAAATTGATTATGCTGGCCACAGTGTTGATCAAAATATTACCAAAAATATGTTTGAGGTTCCCTTTGTTTTGTGGCAATCTAAAGCATTTCAAAAAGCGCATAATATTGAGCAAGACACAAATATTAAATTCTCTCTTGAAAATTTAACGCATGCCATTGCAGACTTGTGTGGTGTTCAATCTAATGCTATAGACTACTCTAAAAGTTTATTTAACAAGAACTTTGAGCCTTCACCCCGAATTATTTTGGATTCACTTGATTACGATTTGAAGTTAGCTAATTAGGGTAGCTAGCGTATCTCAATAGTAGGTATTGACTTGAACACCTAAACGAATCAAAAACTTTTTTAATTTGACAAGTAGTCTATAAAATGGATGTGGAAGATACAGTAGTAAAGCTTGAAAAAAATTGAGATATTTCACATCAATCTCTTCACGTAATTTTTGTACCTCATCAAGTCTTTTTTCAAGTTTTAAACGCTGACAAAAACAATACATATAGAAATAAATGAACTTGTCAATATCAAAAGAAAGACCAAGTTTTTTTGTTAAGTCTGGATAAGTTTTGTCCCGCGTGCTGCTTTGAGT
>ERZ887830.380-NODE-380-length-28482-cov-7.122102_pt1 | contig 28482 bp, 31 predicted proteins | sample MGYA00521101_ERZ887830 | MGnify/ENA primary metagenome ERZ887830 (study PRJEB32303, sample SAMEA104408592) | aquatic metagenome | biome: Marine water; feature: Pelagic; material: water | place: Baltic Sea | collected 2014-06-05T16:38:00 | depth 1,762 m ... | reverse complement strand
GGGATATCTGGTACCATGAAGCAATGGCACAGGCATCGCAAACTTGTCCGCCTGAAGAAATGTCAGCTGAGGATCCCTTGTTTATTTTATATACTTCTGGATCCACAGGTAAACCAAAAGGCGTTCTGCACACAACTGGTGGGTATATGGTATATGCTTCTATTACCCATCAATACGTATTTGACTATCAGGATGGGGATGTCTATTGGTGTACTGCTGACGTTGGGTGGGTAACAGGACATAGCTATATTCTATATGGACCGCTCGCAAATGGGGCGATTACCCTTATGTTTGAAGGAGTGCCAACCTATCCAGATAGTGGTCGGTTCTGGCACGTAGTCGAAAAGCATAATGTTTCTATTTTCTATACAGCGCCAACAGCTATAAGAGCCCTTATGCGTGACGGTGATGAGCCTGTAAAAAGATATAATCGCTCCTCCTTACGGCTACTTGGTAGTGTCGGAGAGCCCATAAACCCAGAGGCTTGGTTATGGTATCATTCTGTTGTTGGGGATTCTAAATGTCCGATTGTAGATACATGGTGGCAAACAGAAACTGGCGGCATTTTAATTTCGCCTCTACCAGGCGCAATTGCCAGCAAACCAGGCTCTGCTACAAAACCTTTTTTTGGAATTCAACCAGCGATTGTTGACTCAGAAAATAATGAGCTACCAGGAGAAGCCGAAGGAAATTTATGTATTAATCAAAGCTGGCCAGGTCAAATGAGATCAGTTTATGGAGACCATAAAAGGTTTGTTGATACTTATTTTTCAACTTTCCTTGGTCGCTATTTCAGCGGTGACGGTGCTAAACGCGATAGGGATGGGTATTACTGGATAACAGGAAGAGTAGATGACGTTCTTAATGTGTCTGGGCATCGAATGGGAACTGCTGAGGTTGAATCAGCTCTTGTTTCACATCCGGACGTAGCAGAATCAGCAGTGGTGGGGTATCCGCATGATATAAAAGGTCAGGGAATATATGCGTATGTAACCTTGATAGCTGGGCTTGAAGCAGATGAGGTGCTTGAAAAAGCTCTAAAACAGTGGGTTCGCAAGGAGATAGGTGCTATTGCTACACCAGACCTAATTCAATTCTCTCCTGCCCTTCCTAAAACAAGATCTGGTAAAATTATGAGGCGGATTTTACGTAAAATAGCTGCTAATGATTACGCAGAGCTTGGAGATACCTCTACCCTTGCAGACCCTTCTGTAGTTGATGAATTAATTAATAAGCGAAAGAATATATAATTCATTTAGCCAAATCATGCCACTGATGCCAGTGATGCCATTGTTGAGTTTGGAATTGGCGTCTCATTAGCAAGACCAAGTTCGATAGCTCTACATACAGCGTGTGTTCTGTTTTTAGCGCCTAATTTACTCCTTAAACTTTTTAGGTGATGCTTTATAGTAACTTCACTTAAATCGTGCGTACGCGCCATTTCTTTGTTTGATTCCCCATTTAAAAGACCCTTTAGCACTTCTTTTTCTCTATTAGTAAGCCATTTTGTAAAATAATCCTTTGAAGAAACCTGCGCTTCATTATCCATTATTGTAGGGAAATAAATCTCCCCTGCTACCATTATTCTCAGCGCTCCAACAAGCGCCTCTGGTGATAGTGAATAAGGCAGATATCCAAATAAATTTAACTTCTGATATCTTTGGAATTCATCAAATGAGTAATGCGGTCCTATTAATGCAAATGCTGTTTGATAACCAAGCATATTTTTTATTTCTGCCAAACTATTTTCGATCAAGATATCTGGCAAATTTATATCCAGCGCTATTAGGTTGAATTTTTGTGTGCCAGATACTATTTTTTTAATCTCTTCCACACTACCCGCAACAGAGATTGAAAATAATTGCTCTCGCTCTGACAACGTATTCTGCAAGAAAGAACGGCATAGGTTATTTTGATAGGCTAATAAAATATTCATTTTTTACCCTTTCTTAAAAAGATTAACTTTACATTTTATTTTTACGTTAATTATTATCATTATTTACTACTAATGAGTGTTATATTAATCATTATAGCTAGGTATATAAACTATTATTAGTTTGTATATTATGTTTTTACACAACTCTTGAGTGTTTTTTTAATTGTGTTTCTTAAAATTCGGTATTGAAACCAATTGAATAGGTTTGTTCGGAAAAATTCTGGATTAGATCTAAAGAAGACCTATTTTCATCGTTAAAGACTATCCATAAGATCTGTTTCTTCGGCATATATTTAGCCAATTTAAATAGCTGTAAAGGCAAGCTGTATTTTATTCGATGATTTGTATGTTGCACAAAATGCGGGGCATTTAGATAGGGAAGAGACTGCTTAAATTTCTGCTTTCCACTAGAAAAATCAACTATTACTCTATGTCCTTTGTTGAGACCTAAAGTTGCCTGTATTCCTGCAATACTAGAACTGGATGGACCATAAAAATCAGTTTGTGATTGAGGCATTCTTTGATGCTCTTTAAAATAGCCTTTAAACTTAAAGTTAGAGTTAATCCAAATAGAATGCGCTGCTTTTACTTTATGATAAATAACTGCGTTTCCTTCTGGGTTTTGTGCAAAATAATTCACGCTATAATCTGTTTGTCCTAATAGTGATTTTTTTGTTTTTGATGAAATTTTAATCCAACTACTGCAGATTCTAACGAATTATCAGAATAAATATTTTCTGCTTTTTCAAAAAAAAGAAAAGAAGACACCCCCCATCCACCGTGCCTATATCTTGCAGATTGAAAGCCACTTTGCAAATGAAGCGAAGTAATTGACTGACCACCTGACACAGGTACCCTAAATTGGAAGGCAAAAGCACGAGAGGCAATATAGTTATTTGTTACTCTTTTTTGTTGGGTAATTAGGTCTCTATTTGTGATATAATTCTGTTTTCTGGATGTAACAAAAGATAATTCTGCATCTTGTTCCTGGCACGAGCTTGCATAAATCTGGCAGAGGTTATCAATGGAAGAGCCTTGGGAAATTTCAACCAAATTATTTGGACTAGCCTGACCAAATAGACCGTTTTCTAGGCCTATTTCTGTGAATAATTGGGTGCGCCATTTTGGCGAACAACTTTGCGATACAAACAAAAAATAATCAGCTATCTGTTTAGTAAGGATTATTTTATCAGCTTGACGAATTATCCTTAGCGCCGAGTTACAATGGTTTACCTCATAAGCCAGCTTTACAAGATAATATGAAAAAATGGGATATTTCGGATAAATCATAAGCGCTTGCCGCGCAATTTCTTCTGCCTGAATATAATGATTAGAATTAATGGCTGACTCAATATATAAAACTGTTAGGGTGGGGCTGCTGTGATAAGGAAATAGCGTATCTTGGGTAAGGCGCCAGGCTTTCTTGAAATCACCTGTTGCTAGCAACTCGCTTAATTCATTTTCAATAGATAGAATGTACTTCGGCGTTAAGTTGTCTTCACTTATCTGTGCGTGCGCCGAATTTATGACACCTGCCATTAGCAAATAAATGCTATATCTTCCTAAAGTAAGCAGCAGGTTTGAATAAATAAACAAACATCACACCTCCTGCCATTTTATGGCGTTTTGAAAGATGTAAATTATGCTTCTTTCAATAATTTTCTATCTTTTGGAAATTCTATCTTTTGGCTAATTATCTATCAGAACAAAAAAACTAATTGGATAGGTTCCTTAAACTGAAAAATCATAATTTAACTTCTAATGATATTTCAATTAATGATTGCGTAACAGAATCTAAATAACTTAATTTTTTATGCGATATTGAAAGCCGTGTATCTTCCGAAAACTCAACATTATAGCCGATTTGTATCTCCTGTTGTCTATTGTTTGAATCTATCTTCAAATAGGTTAACTCAGATGGCGTATCGCTGAGACCCGCTACACTCATCCCCCCATTAAGAGGTTGAATAGGACTACTAACCCCCAGAGATAAATTGGCTTGCGGGGATATAGGAATTTGTCCCGTAAGTGACCAGCCCAATAAATTAACCTTAGCAGCACGGATAACTTGCATTTTACCTCCCTGCAAATAACTGCTTCCATAAATAGCATCTGCCTGTAATCGCATATTTTCTGTGTCATATCGAACCCCTGAAAATACCCAAAAATCTTTTGAACTCCCTAACTTAAACGCATTTTCACCCCTACTCCCAACCCAGTTATTTTTCCCAGCTGCAATTCCGTTACCCAGCCACCAACTCCACATTTCCCGATTCTGCTCTATTTGACTGGCAATACTTGTCCTATTTTTTTGTATGTGCAGTCTTGAGATTACAGGCATTTTGGCATCAGAATAATGAATATGGTCGATTGCAACTGAGTCCTTATTCGAAGATAAATTCATTAATTTGGATTTCGAATGCGCATTTTTGTCTTGGTCCAAATTACCCTGCAGCAGAGAAAAAGACTGTTTACGAGATGGATTTAAAAGTAACAGATTATTACCACTCCTGTTTGTCTGATTTTCCTGATTTGGCATATGGATAAGGTGTGACCCATTAAGCTTAAAAACTGCTCTATCAAAACTATCGATGGCTTTGAATTCTAGCCCCTTAAATAAGTGTGCTATCGAATTATGCAACACAGGGGATAAAGACAAACTAGATGAGGCTGCTGTTGCATCTGACCCTGCTATGGTTAAGGGTCCTAGGGGCGATAAAGCAGCTTTTAAATTCATCTGTCCTCTGCCAAAATACGTTTTCATTCTCTCTTCGCCACATTTGGTTAATGTACAGCCAGAGAGAGTCTGCAACCCCTCATAGGAGGCAGATTCCAACAATCTTTCAGCAGCAGATTGTGCTGTTAATGATGGAAAAGCTGACATTACTACAGCCAATCCACCAGACACGTGTGGTGCTGCCATTGAGGTGCCTGACATACGCGTATAATACCCCCCTACCCTGGCTGAAATAATACCGTCTGCCTTTGGATTATTGCCGCCACCAGGAGCAGCAAGGCACCAATCAGCTGCCAAACCACATCTATTAGAGTAAAGTGTTTGTTTTTGATTTAAATCAACTGCTACTACCGCTAACCACCCTTTAGCAAGATCAGGATCATATGCTGGCAATCCTGAATGAAGGGATGGTTGTGTTCTGCTTTCGTTTCCAGCTGCAAAAACAAGAACTTTTCCATCATTAACAGCGCGTCTCCAGAGAGGAAGTTCATTCTGCACAGAAACAGAAAAACCGCCGGTAAATATGCTTTCCATTGATTCTGGATTTGCCCAGCTATTATTTAAAATTGAGACATCTGAAGAAGCAGCAGAATCAATAACTTGCGATAAGGCGTTTTGAAAGTTAATGCCACCTGAACTTCCATCTTCATTGAATAATTTATAGGATTTAAGACTAGCCTTAGGCGCAATTCCAACCATTCCAGAACCATTTAATTTGGCTGCTGCAATCGCAGCCACATGTGTTCCATGGCCATTATGGTCAATTAAACCTGACACTCCATATTGCCAATCTCCGCCATCTCTCACCTTTCCCTCTAATTCAGCATGCGACTCGTCAATACCGGTATCCAATATTCCAATTGTTATATTTTCTCCGTGATACCCATTTTGGATTGTATAATCTGCGTTTACTTGCGTGACACCTTGCTGATTACTTATCTCATTCGCGCTCAAACGCGCATAGGGAAGAGAGGGCAAATTAGCTGGCTGTTGTGGATAAGAAGTTGAGATTCCGCCTCCGCCTCCGCCACACGCGTTAAGTAACAAAAGCGAAACCCACCATAAGGATGAAACTCGATTAACCAGAAATCCTTCATGATTTACTTGTTGATTAATCTCCTGGCTAATCGAATTTTGTTTTAGGATCAGCCTTAAATACCAATGAGAACATCTAATATACATTTGTATACCTCCAAAGCATTAATTAGATTAATCTCTATTAGTTATTTATAATGATTGGTATTATGCTGATAGGTCAAAAAGCAATCTATTTGGATAATGCCTCTACTCTAAAGGCTAAGTTTTTTGGTTTTTGATTCGAAAATAAGCAGCTATGTCATCCTGATTTTAAAATCAGCAGATTGGCAGAAAAACTAGCGGGGAAAGCGCTTTGGTTATTATTGATATTCTATGAATGATTGACATAAGGATGGTAAATCCCCATATCTTGCTCATTAATCGAAAAATGTGAGTAAGCTGGATTTTAATCAGCCACAAAAAATCAAAACACTTAAGTAATGTGTATAAAAATGCGAAGTTGTTGGGAAAGGATAGTCATATGAATTCGCTTCTAATGCTAATCAGTAGTATTGTTGATTTATATAGTTTTACGCTTCTTGCTTACGTTATCATAAGCTGGTTAGTTGCCTTTAAGATTATTAATCCATGGCAACCATTTGTGAGATCTTTGACTACTGGTTTGTCTCGGTTGCATGATCCTGTTTTAAATGCGATTCGTTCGGTAATTCCAAACCTTGGCGGTTTAGATATTAGCCCTGTTATTCTTCTTCTTGCGCTTCAATTTGCTCGAAATCTATTATTTGAGATATTTTCCTAACAGCAATTTAGTTCTGATTATTGTGTTTTCTGATTAACAGGCTTATGTTTTTAACCAATAATTTATGCTTGTGAAAGCCAAATATAAATAGGGTAAATATGTCATCAAATAACGCCAATATTATTGATGGGAAAGCATTTTCCAACCACTTAATTGAAACTCTAATTCCTGATATAAAAACCATTTCAAACATAATAGGAAGACCTCCTACCCCTTGCCGTTATTTTAGTAGGAGAAGATAGCGCAAGCCAGGTATATGTTCGAAATAAAATAAGACAAACAGAAGCAGCTGGCATGATTTCAATTGAACATAGATTATCAGCTGATACAGATGAAAAAACCCTGCTAGCACAGGTTAAAGCATTAAATGATGATGATAACATTGACGGCATTTTAGTGCAATTACCCCTCCCTAAACACATCAATGAACATTCCGTAATTCAAGCAATCAACCCTGAAAAAGATGTGGACGGATTTCATGTTGTAAATGCAGGTAAATTAGCTACTGGTCTAGCTGGTCTTGTCCCATGCACTCCTCTTGGCTGTGTTTTATTATTACGTGAAACGCTTGGTGATTTATCTGGCTTAAATGCAGTTATTATTGGTCGCTCAAATATCGTTGGAAAACCGCTTGGTCAATTATTATTAGCAGAAAATGCTTCTGTCACTATTGTGCATTCTCGCACTAAAAATATTGAAGATTTAACCTCTCAAGCAGATATATTAATAGCTGCAATTGGTCGTCCAGAAATGGTAAAATCAAGTTGGATTAAAAAAGGGGCTTGTGTGATTGATGTTGGCATTAATAGAATACCTGCTCCAGAAAAGGGTGTAGGAAAATTTCGATTGGTAGGAGATGTTGATTTTGCACAAGCTTGTTTAGTTGCCGATTCCATTACGCCTGTTCCTGGCGGAGTTGGGCCAATGACGATATCTTGTCTTCTTCGCAATACCGTTTTGGCTGCTGCTCAACGAAAAGGGGTTGAGATCGGTTTTAAATAATCCATCTTGTGTAAAGTAGTTTTATGTGGAGAGATGGATAATGGGCTGGAAAATGATTTTGATAGTACTTACGATGCTATCAGTTGCTGGAATCCTTTTATGGGGTATTATTACAATGGCAAGAGGCGGCGAGTATAATAAAACCCATTCAAATAAAATAATGCGCTATCGTATCGTTTTTCAAGCAGCTGCATTATGCATTTTCTTGAGCATTTTATTGATTCGTGACTAACAGATAAGAGAGAATTTACAGTGGTAAAATTAAACAAGATTTATACACGCACTGGTGATGATGGCGAGACTGTCCTTGTGAACGGGCAACGCGTTGCAAAACACGCAAAACGGCCAGCTGCTTTTGGCGAGGTAGACGAGCTTAATTCTGTGATAGGTATTGCTAGAAACTTTGTTGAAGATACTGAGATTGATAATATGCTAGCTCGGATTCAGAATGATTTATTCGATCTTGGCGCAGACCTAGCAACCCCTGAAATGGAAGAAGATATTCCGTGTTTGCGAATAACAGAACAGCAAGTGTTACGAATTGAAGAAGAAATAGATAAGTTAAATGCAGGACTTTCTAACTTATCTTCGTTTATCTTACCTGGGGGTAGCCAACTTTCCAGCTGGTTGCATTTTTCCAGAACGGTTGCCAGAAGGGCTGAGCGAGAAATAACGGCTCTTGCCGCTGAAGAACCTATCAATAAATCAGCTATGCATTTTATAAATCGTTTATCTGATCATTTGTTTGTTTTAGCCAGAGTCGCTAATGATCATGGACGTAAGGATATATTATGGGTTCCAGGTGCTCAAACTGGAAAACAAAAATAAAAACAATCTTGAAATTCCAAAGAAATTTGGTAAATCTGTTTTATCTGGATTAAATTCCTGACGAAAGACAAAGGATAAAAATAATGAAAATCATGGTGCCTGTTAAACGCGTAATTGATTATAACGTAAAAGTCAGAGTGAAACAGGATCAATCAGGTGTAGAATTAAACAATGTCAAAATGGCAATGAACCCGTTTGATGAAATCGCCGTTGAGCAGGCTTTGCGAATAAAAGAGGCAGGTGACGCAGACGAAATAATACTTGTATCCATAGGACCAAGCCAGTCTCAGGAAACAATTAGAACAGGTCTTGCGATGGGCGCTGACAGAGGCATCTTTATAGAAGCACCTCATGAAACAGAACCCCTTAGTGTTGCTAAATTACTCGCTAATATTGCAAAACAAGAAAACCCTGGTCTAATTATATGCGGCAAACAGGCGATTGATGATGATAGCAATCAAACTGGACAAATGATGTCCGCTCTGCTTGGCTGGTCCCAAGCAACATTTGCATCTGCTGTTTCTTTATCGGCAAATACCGCATTGGTCACTCGTGAAATCGACGGCGGGCTAGAAACAATAAGCGTTAAAATGCCAGCTGTTATTACCGTAGATTTGCGTTTAAATGAGCCGCGTTATGCATCTCTTCCAAACATCATGAAAGCTAAGAAAAAACCTATTGATGTAATCTCAATCGATACACTTGGCGTAGATATAACGCCTCGATTATCCGTATTAAAAGTAGAAGAACCTGAAACACGAAAAGCAGGCATCAAAGTTGGCTCTGTTGAAGAACTCCTTACTAAACTACAAGATGAAGCAAAGGTAATATAATGACAATTTTGGTTATCGTAGAACACGACAATAAAACCATACTACCAGCAACATTAAATACGATTACAGCTGCTGCAGCTCTTTTAGAACCTATAGAAGCACTTATTTTTGGAAACGAACTAGAGGATGTCGCAAAGCAAGCATCCACGATTGCCTCTATTACAAAAGTATTATCTGCTAACAGTGAAGAATATGCGCATAATTTAGCTGAAAATATCGCTCCGTTAATACAGAAAATAGCCTCTGATTACAGCCATATTTTTGCCCCAGCAACGACCTTTGGTAAAAATATAATGCCTAGGGTTGCTGCCTTACTTGATATGATGCAAATTTCGGACATTATAGAGGTTATCTCATCTGACACATTCAAACGACCAATTTATGCTGGAAATGCGCTTGCAACTGTAAAATCGTCTGATCCTATAAAATTGATTACTGTTCGCTCAACTGCATTTGATATGGCAGATTTAAATGGTGGATCTGCGTCTATTGAAACAATTACTGCTTCTGGTGATTCTGGCTTATCTGAGTTCAAATCTTCTGAATTATCTGGCTCTGAGAGACCTGAGCTTACTTCTGCTGGCATTATTATTTCTGGTGGTAGAGGTATGCAAGATGGAGCTAATTTTGCGATGCTTGAGAATATCGCAGATAAATTGGGGGCTGCAGTCGGCGCGTCTCGTGCCGCGGTTGATGCTGGGTTTGCGCCTAACGACTATCAAGTTGGACAAACTGGCAAAGTAGTTGCGCCAGATTTATATATGGCAGTTGGCATTTCTGGCGCCATTCAACATTTAGCTGGCATGAAAGATAGCAAGGTAATCGTTGCTATCAACAAAGATGAAGAGGCCCCCATTTTTCAAGTTGCTGACTATGGCTTAGTAGCAGATTTATTTGATGCTGTTCCAGAATTAGAAAACAAATTATCATAATTAGCAAAACCCAATGCCAACGTGATTTAAAAGACTGGCGTGATTTAAAAGACTGGCGTGATTTAAAAGACTGGTGTGATTTAAAAGACTGGCGTGATTTTAATGACTGGTGTGATTTAAAATGATTGGCTTGGCTACGTGTTTAACTATCAGCCCATGGTTTTGAGTTGCATAATGAGGTCATCTCTAACGTCAGAGCTTGACCAATCTGCGATACCTGTATGAACAAGACCTGCCGTTTGTTCTGCATTTATTAATAATGTAGCAGGTAGGGCGGATATATTAAGTGATCTTGCCCAAATCGCCTTTGGATCAAACCCCCTTTTAGGAGTGTAAATTTGTTTCTCATCTAGAAATTTATTTACTTCCCCAGAGTTAATTCTATCTGTGGAAACAAGCAATATTTCAACCTGCAATTGATCCTGCATAGAGGCTGCTTTTTGAAGATATGGCAACTCCACAATACAAGGAGCACACCAAGTAGCCCAAAAATTGATAAGAACTGGCTTACCAAAGAATTGTTTCAATCTTAATTCTGTGCCATCCTTTTGTAATATCGGCATATCTGGAAAAGGTAGAGAAAGTTTCTGCCATTTTAATCCTGCATAAACTGGTGCAAAAATAAACGGAGTTGAAAATAAAGTCGAAGCAGCGACAAATAATGCTGTTTTGCGCAAAAAGCTTCTCTTGAATGTGTTAATTTTAGGCTGATTCTTTTTCATTTCTATTCTATAACACACGCAAAAAGAAAGATACTAGTGCATGTCAGAAGAAAACAAACAAAAATCATCAATTTGGGGCGGCAGGTTTCGCACAGGTCCATCTGATTTAATGCAAGAAATAAATGCCTCCATTTCCTTTGATAAAAACTTATATTCTGAAGATATTGAAGGCTCGAAAGCGCATGCGCTTATGCTTGAAAAACAGCAGATAATTAGCCCTGAAGATTTAAAAGCTATTCAAAATGGTCTTGACCAAATCTATACGGAAATTTCAAATAACACATTTTCCTTCAAAATTGAACTTGAAGATATTCATATGAATATTGAGACAAGGCTAGCAGAATTAATAGGCGAGCCTGCAAAACGATTACATACTGCGCGTTCTAGAAACGACCAAGTAGCAACCGATATACGTCTCTGGTTAAGAAATAGAATTGATGAGCTTGATGCAGAATTGCAACGACTTCAAGAAATCTTGCTTCATAAAGCAGAAAAAAACATACACACACTTATGCCAGGCTATACACACCTTCAGACAGCGCAGCCTATCAGCTTTGGATTTCATCTGGCAGCTTATATTGAGATGATGGGACGCGATAGGCAGCGGTTGCAAGATTGTAGAAAAAGACTAAATGAATCTCCGCTTGGCGCCGCCGCTCCGCTTGGCACCTCTTTTCCTATTGATAGACATATGACTGCTAAAACGCTTGGCTTTGACAGACCAATGGCAAATGCTCTTGATGCGGTGTCCTCTCGTGATTTTGCTCTTGAATTTACTAGCGCTGCTGCAATTTGTGCGATGCATTTATCCAGACTTGCAGAAGAGATTGTTATCTGGTCAACAGATAGATTTAATTTTATCCGCCTATCAGATGAATTTACTACTGGCTCATCTATCATGCCGCAAAAGAAAAACCCAGATGCAGCTGAACTTATCAGAGCTAAGCCCGGAAGAATAATCGGGCATTTTGTCTCCTTGGCAACAATTCTAAAAGGCTTACCTCTTGCTTATGGTAAAGATATGCAAGAGGATAAAGAGCCTTTATTTGATACCCAAAAAACACTTTCGATTAGCATTGCTGCAATGAGTGGCATGATAGCGGATATGAGCGTCAACCAAGCCGCCATGAGAGACGCGCTCCAAAAAGGTCATCCAACAGCAACCGATCTTGCTGACTTTCTTGTGCGTGAATTGAATAAGGCTTTTCGAGATGCGCATCATATTAGTGGCTCATTGGTTGCTTTGGCAGATGACAAAGGATGCCCCCTTGAGGATTTAAGCCTAGAAGACATGCAAAAAATTGAACCTCTTTTGGATGAATCTGTCTTTGCTGTTTTAAAAATAGAGGATGCTTGTAACGCACGCTCTAGCTTTGGCGGCACAGCCCCTGATGAGTTAAAAAAGAGGTTAGAAGACGCTGCCAGCAGATTTAACCTTAACCAAGAAATGAAATAGGGGGTTATAATGAGATTTATTATATTCTTATGTCTAATTTGCAGCCTTATATTTGTGCAAACTGCTTGTGGTAAAAGAGGCACGCCACAACGCCCCTCAGAAGTAATACAAAATTCGTTTACGGGTTAATAAATTTATTCCTTAAGGCAGGTAGCATGGCACCATCAAACACCCATAATTCTGACCAAAAACCTGGTCATAGATTTATCCAAGGTCATTCGTTAATAGAGCTCGCCAAAATACATAAAACGCCCTTATATGTGTATGATGGAAACCAAATATTAACAAATTTCAGCGCTTTTGAACAAGCAGTATCCTTGCTTGATAGTAAGGTTCATTTCGCTGTAAAAGCTAATTCATCCATGGCAATTTTGTCTCTATTATCAAAAGTAGGGGCTGGTGCTGATGTTGTCTCTGGCGGGGAACTTGAACGTGCCATTAAAGCAAACATCCCTGCGCAGGATATTATTTTCTCTGGGGTTGGAAAAACAGAAGACGAGCTGTTACTGGCAATGCGTTATAATATTGGACAAATCAATATTGAGTCAGGACCAGAATTAGATAAAATTGCTGAACTTGCATCTATGCATAACCTAACCTGCTCTGTTGCATTAAGGGTAAATGTTGATGTGGATCCTGGCAGCCACGAGAAAATATCGACTGGACAGAATAATACAAAATTTGGGGTTTCTCTGGCGGACGGAAAAGCAGAGGAATATTATCAAAAAATTGCTTCACATCCTCATTTAAGGGCTGCCGGCCTTGCAGTTCATATTGGCTCTCAGCTAACTAATCTTGCCCCTTTCGAAAAAGCATATATCGCCTTACTTGAGTTTGCAGATCATCTTCGTGCTAATGGATATGACGTGCCTTGCCTTGATTTAGGAGGCGGTTTTGGTATTGATTATGAAAATCTAAAACAACCTGATTTCACCGAATATGGAATGCTTATAAATCGTATATTCCAAAATAAGGGGTATCGGCTGGGCTTTGAGCCTGGGCGTTCAATCGTTGGGAATTGTGGGATGCTTATTACCCAAGTAATTTATGTGAAACAAGGAATAGATAAAAGATTTATCATTGTTGATGCTGCTATGAATGATTTAATAAGACCTACATTATATGAGGCTTTTCATCAGATAGTTTGCTTGAATGAACATGAATCTGAAACAGGTATTGCAGATATTGTTGGTCCAATTTGTGAGACAGGTGACTATCTTGCAAGAGGCCGAGAAATGCCGCTGGTTCTTGCCGAAGATTTTCTTGCTGTTTATAGCGTTGGTGCCTATGGAGCTGTCATGATGTCAAATTACAATACTAGACCAGAAGCTGCAGAAATTTTATGTTACAACGAAAATGTGCACCTAATTCGACCCCGAAGAACTATCACTGACCTTATTGAAATGGAAAAAAACCCGTTTTAATTATCTATTTCTTTCTTGTCTTATTAAAAGGCATAAAATCCACCTGTATTTCTGCTTTTTCATCTGCATCTATCGTTATTTGAGCAAAAAACGGCACAGTATCAGATGCATCAATTACAGCATTGTCTGGCCAAATTTCATGTGTCGATAATAATAATCCTGATGGATCTATTACTGAGATTTTAATTGGCAATGCGTGAATCCGCGCAGAACCGTTATTATAGACACCGCCCCTTACCCTTAGAATATCATCTTGCCAATCTGTTTGAAGATTAACAATTTCAAGATTATCTGCAGAATAGCTAATATCATATCCTGCCAATTCGAACACAGGCATTAGCATTGGATAATAAGCAGTTATAGTCGTCCTATTAATTATGGAGGCGTAAACAGCAGAAGCAAGGATGCTGCCAATACCAAATATCCATATTAAGAAAAAGAAAACACCTTTCTTTTTCTTCTTTTTATTTAGGGGACTATCCTGTCTTAATTTTGGACCTGCTAGAGTTTGAGCTTTGGCATCTTCTACTATGCCATTATTATGAGATGTATCTGTATTAATTTTAGGTGTTGTCTGCGGCTCTGGCTGTGCGTCGGCAAAGACTGTCCACACATGAGCGCAAACAGAACATCTTACCTGCTGCCCCTTAGAATCAAGCATGCTCTTGTCAATCTGAAATACGGTTTCACAATTATGACATGTTATAAGCATATATCCTGTATTCCCTTACATTGTGCTATATTAAGTTAGATGAACTAATATCAAATAAACTTAAATTAAATATGTTTTTGAGCATTTTAGCTTGATTATTTATTTATTACGCAGTGAAATTAAAGAACAAATGGCACTATTTTACAACTTTTATAACGAACAAAATTAACTGATATGCCCATTATTTCAAATACAGCTCAGAATATATTACTATTTTTAGTCCTGATAATAGGCATAGCCTTTGCTTGTTTACAACAATTTGTATTAACACTTCCAGATACTAACAGTGAATTTACTAAGCCAATTGGTGGGCTGGTAGTTGCAACTGGTGGACAGGCGCGCATTCAAAAAGGGGTTGAATTATTAGCTGAGGGTAAAGCGAACAGAATGCTGATTTCTGGTGTTGGGCAGGGAATATCAAAAGAGTTATTGTCTGAAAATCTATATCTTAATAAAACTCAAAAGACGTTTTTTGACTGCTGTGTTGAGATAGAATTTACCGCCATTGATACCAATGGAAATGCAAAAGCAACCTTATCTTGGATGCAAAAACATAACTTGAATGAAATATTACTAGTGAGTGCAAATTATCACCTACCAAGAGCGGAAATTATTTTCAGAAAACATCTCCCAGAAAATTCAGTCTTTATACATACTGTAAATCCACCTGATCTTAAATTAACCAGGTGGTATATGAGCTGGCAGACAACACGTTTATTACTCAAAGAATACCTTAAATATCTATATGTTCGAATAGGGCTAGGCTAGTCTTTAGTTTTTGGATCAATCCGTTGCCTGTCCGACATCAATAATTGACCTTCTAATCTCTGCTGTTCTCTCAAATAAGCTATATAATTTTTCCCCTTCACCCTTTCTTATTGCTTTTTGAACATAGGATAAATCTTCATTGAACCGCTGAAGCATCTCAAGCACGGCTACTTCGTTATTCATAAACACATCTCGCCACATAGTTGGATCTGAAGCAGCTATGCGAGTAAAATCTCTAAACCCAGACGCTGAAAACCGAATCACGTCATTTTTTAAATCATGTTCTAAATCAGACGCTGTTCCAACAATTGTGAATGCAATTAAATGAGGTAAGTGAGATGTGATTGCTAAAATTTTATCGTGATACTCTGCATCCATCACCTCAACCATAGCACCTAATTTTTTACAAAATGCCGTTAATATAGCCACTGGATGCTTCATTTCATCGTCACTAATCAACAACCAGTAATGATTTCTAAAAAGCGATGGAAATCCAGCGGATGGTCCAGAAAATTCAGTGCCCGCAAGTGGGTGACCAGGCACAAAGAAAATAGAATCTGGCAAAAGTGGCTGGATATCATCAATCACTGACTGCTTAGTTGAACCGGTATCTGTTACGATGACCCCTGGCTTTAAATGTGAAATTATATTAGTCACAACTTCTGCCATTGCGCCAACGGGTACTGCTAAAAATACAATATCAGCATCAATCACAGCAGAGCAGATATCTTCTGTTAGTGTGATTGGCAAGTTAATTTGTTTTGCTTCATTGCGCACATCTTGGGAGTGGTCAAATCCTGTAATGCTCGCAGCAGCGCCATTTTGTTTGGCTGCATGCGCAATAGAACTACCAATCAGTCCAAGCCCTATAACAGCTATATTTGGAAGATTTTTCTCCATTCTCTATCTTCCCTGCTGCTGCATTATCTGCCTTAAAGACATAGTAAGTTGTTCCATTTCGTCACTTTTTCCGATGGACATTCTAAGCATATCAGGCAAACCGTAAGGGCTCATACTTCTTAATTGAATATTGTGTTCTATCAGGAGGGTTTCTAACAGCTTTGCAGTTAGCCCTGTATTACGCTTGAAATCAAGTAACATAAAATTGGTCTTGCTTGGATGCGTTTGAACTCCCATTTCATCAAGTCTATCTACTATCTCCTTCATCCAAAAATGGTTATGGGAAACAGATTCTTCCTGAAAAGCGATATCTTCAATGGCTATTCTGCCTGCGAGTGCTGCTAGCTGATTAACAGAGAAAGGGGGTCTTATTGATTGCAAAATACTATATATTTCGGAGGGAAAATAGCCCCATCCTAATCGCAGAGAAGCAAGTCCAAATAATTTTGAGAATGTTCGCAGCATAACGATGTTTTCGCTGGCATCAACCAATTGTGCTGCATCTGCAAGACCTTCTGTTACATATTCACTATATGCCCAATCAAGTACAAGCAAAACTGATTTTGGAAGTAAATCAACTAATCGCTTTATTTCCTGTTCTGACAACATAGTGCCTGTAGGATTATTAGGATTGGCTAAAAACACAATTTTTGTCTTAGGGCTGAGCTTTGCAATAATTGAATCAACACTAACCGTATAGTGATCATCTTGTGCGACAACAGGAACCCCGCCAGCGATTTTAATTGCCTGAGGAAATACAAGAAATCCATATTGTGTATGGATGGCTTCATCTCCTGGATTAAGAAATGCTGTACATAACAAATAGATCAACTCATCAGAACCGTTGCCTGTAACAATCCTCTCTGGATTAATCTTGAATCTAGAAGAGATTGCGCTGACAAGTGCTTCATCTTGCTGGGCTGGATACCGATGTATCTCACCTTCATATTTGCGGATAGCCTGATTGACTAGAGGGGAGCATCCCAAGCCGTTCTCATTCGCAGAAAGCCGTATCAATGATTTTGACACATTCTTGCCAAATGCTGGACGATAGCTTACCAAAGATTGAATGCTATCTGCTGGCTTTGGCTTATTTATCATTTTAATAATCTCCAGTTTGAAAATGGTTTAACTAAATAAATTTCAATGCCCAAGGCACTTTATATATTTACCCAGCCACCAATAAAAACATGCTTATCATCTGAGTTTAATGCAAACCCCTGCTTTTCTATGATATTTGAAAAGGGTAGATTAATATCTTTGAACACCGAAACATCAGACCCAGTCTCTTCTGGTGTATTCTTACAAATAATAGCAACATCATCTAACTTATGGTTGAGATAAAGCCCTGTTTCTTCCCCTAGAAATTTACTGATTTTAGATAAGTGTTTATAAGGCAGGAAAGCAATATCTGCCTTGTTATTGGACAGATTTGTTATCAGTTCTTCCTCTGTTTGGCAAATTTCAAACTTTAAAAACCCTACACTGAATTGATTAGTAAAATCTTCCAGACCTGAAAGGCTAACAATCTTAAAATCTGGCCTTTGACTATGAACACTAGCTGCTAATAATAATCGCCATAATTTGCTAATTACCTCTTTTTCAAATTCCCCATTAAGCTGCAACAGCAATTTCTGCATTAATAACGCTTCTCTAGCAGGTCGATAAACAGGGCTGTCTGCCGTTTTAGCTGCTATAACCTCGTGCGAAAGATTGAGACGCATTTTTACTAAATCTAGTAAAGCCTTATCTATCTCATCTATCTGCTGCCTTAATTCGACAAGCGTATTTGACATACATTCTTCCCTATTTTTAACGTATTAGTCAAATATTAGCATTTTGTAACCAAATTCAATCTAATAGGTTAATCTATTCCGATGATGAAAATGCAGATTGGCTTTTTATAAACCCAGCTTTGATTTTCACACGACTTATTTTTGGTTCTGCATAGACCATTTTTGTCGCTTCGACAATTAGTACACCGCCCAGAAGTTGCAATAAATGCTCTCCTACCTTTTCTAGTTTGTTAGAAACAGCATCAGGCAATTTATCTGCAAATGGGGGAAGAGACAAACTTCTTGTGCATTTTTCTTGCTGCAACCCACAATTTTTTAATAATCCAAACATCTCACCTCGGCTAAAAGATGTGCCATATCCAAAAGGCGTTTTTTCTGATCTAGCCCATAATCCATATCGATGCGGCACTAATATAACTATTTTTCCTGCACTTTTTAATACACGGGTCACCTCTCGTAAAAAGGCTTCCTTATCTTCTATGAATTCTAATGCATGCGCAATTAACAAATAATCTACAGAATCACTTTCAACAGGCCAGTTATATGAATCAATCACAGCACTATAAACAGCGTGCTTATGCGCCAAAGCCATGCCTCCAATTTCAACAGGCATTAGAACAGGACAAATATTCTTATTTGGGAAAAAATAAAACGGAAATCCAACAGCTAGGTTTGATGAAGTTGCGGTAGGGTGCCAAATATCTTTAAGATCTTCGCGCAATAATTTGGCAACCATTTGTCCCCGTGCATCATCATAAAATGCATTTATTTTTTCGACGTCATACAGCAATAGCCCTGTCCTTATTTCTAATTTTAGACTAACGCACTTAAAACCGAATAAACATTAATTTTTATATATTCACCTTATCAGATATTTATTTGCTTCTTATTTTTATTCTAGTTTCTAGCAATTAAATTGCCGCCTAACAATTAGATAAAATATATGCCGCCTCACGGATATCAGCATAGACATCTGGTTTGCAGGTTCGAACTGATACGCCAATTACGGAAGGCATTTTTTGCACTAAATCAAAAATCTGGCGTGCAAGCGTTTCTTGCAGGTCAAAATGACGGCTTTTACTTAGGTCTAAAACCGCACTTCTAACCGTATCATAATCAAGAGCTTCTGCTATATTATCTGCATTTGGTTCATTATATGGATCTAAATGGACATCTAAATCAATTAGAATACGCTGTGGCTTCTCTCTCTCAAATGAATGGATTCCAATCGAACAAATAACTTCGATACCATAAAGTTGAAAATGTCGTTTTAAAGAATTTGGCATATTATTTATCTTTCATGAATGCAACATCGCGAGGTAGGGGTTGTAAATGGGCTCCGCCATCAAGAATTATAGTTTCTCCAGTCATAGAGGCTGTTGATAATATTAAGCGTGCGGCAGCGACTATATCTTTTGTTTCTGCGCCTTTTCCTAATAAATTTCGTTGATGAGACTGCTTAAACTCATCCTCTGTCTGCCCGCCTGATGGCAATGTAATGCCTGGGGCAATTGCATTAACCCGTATTTTAGGGGCATAGGCTTGTGCTGCCAATATCCCAAAATTCTGCAATGCTGCCTTAGATAGAGTATAGGTAAAGTAATCTGGATTAAGACCAAATAATTTAGAATCCAAAATATTAATCACACATCCTGTATCATGCTTACCTAGCTGCTTTGCAAACTCAGCTGTTAAAAGTGCTGGTGCTGTAACATTTACTGCCATGTGCGACTGAAGTGTTTGAGCAGAAAAATCCGTTATTTGATCAAAAACAAATAAAGAAGCATTATTTATCAAAGCCTGAAGTTGTTGTCCTTGAGACGCATCTTGAATGAGTTGTTGACATGCCTCTGGATCAGATAAATCAGCTTGTAAAACCTCTGCTGTAGCCCCGTTCCCTTGCAGTTTATCACATAAAATATCAGCAGATTCTCGGTTATTATTACAATGAATAACCACATGCCATCCATCCAACGCTAATTCTGCAGCCAGCACTGCGCCAATTCTTTTTGCAGCTCCTGTAATTAAAACCTTCTTAGATGCGTATTCCATTTTTTTCCCTGAATATATTCTTGATAAAACATAGCATGTGAAATGCAAAAACCAACTGCTATCACAATAGTTTTTATAATATTGGCGAGATAATATGGGGGTGGATAGATGTATCTCGACAGATTTTTTCCACTTTTAGCCCGCGCATTAATCCATAATTTGTAACAAGAACTGACATTAATCCTGCTGCATTCGCCCCTAAAATATCTGTGTGTAGCGAATCACCTATCATCGCTATACGTGATCTATCTAACTTATAACCCGATTTTTCTTGAAGCGCCTTAACTGCCATCTCAAACGAGGCTGGGTGGGGCTTTCCAAACCATTTTATTGGGAATTCAGATTGCATCATAGCACGCGCAATCCAATAGCCTGGTTCTGCTGAAAATCCTTTTTCCTGCGGGGCAGAAACATCTGGATTTGCAACAAATACAGGCCTTGGTCTTTCCCGTAATGCGGATTCGAATAATACTTGATCTCTTTCTGTCCAACCAACACTTCCCATAAAAGCAAATGCGTCCGCTTGCTTCAAGGAATGCTCGAATGTGTATATTTTTGAATTCACTTCCTCTGTATTTTTAAGGGGTGCGGTGGCTAAATTTAGCCGCAGTATCTTTTGGTGTGGCATCTCAAGCAAATGTGACTCAAAAACATCTCTGCTAGAGATTATATCCGACTGTTTTATTGGCAGTCCCCATTGCTTATATTTTTCTGCCGCCTGTGCAGATGGAAAGCTTGCCCCATTTGTTAAAATAATAAATGGAATATCTCTGTGAAGAATTTCGGCAAAGAAATTGGTTATTTCAGGCGTTGGCCTGTTACCAATATTGATAATTCCATACCCATCCAAAATAAGACCATCAACCCTGTCTAAAATATCCCGAACAGTATTGGCATAATCTGATTTCACAACGCTAGAAACAGGAAGAAGCTGTCTCAATAATTCGTAAATTTCAAATGTCTTTTCTGCATTTAATAAATCTGGGGGTGGAAGTTGCCCCTTGTTTGGCTGCAGCTTATTGTCATAGGATGAAACAGTTCTAATTTGGTGATCAGACATAGACAACACCCATTTTTTGTTAAATTTCGCAAGATATTAATACCATAAGCAGTTAGCATAGTCATTCAACATACGCATTTAGATTTGTGGGTCAATCTACTCAAGACTTGTTTCAGCCTAAAGACCCAATTGAAGGAGATTTCAAATCAACAATTTAAAACAAACATATGACTATGTAATTATTGGCTCTGGAATAGCTGGGATTTCTGCTGCGAACACACTGACCTTGCATGGTAAAGAAGTTCTGATTCTGGATAAAGCAAGGAATAGTGGAGGCAGACTATCAACTAGAAGGCATCCGTTATTTTCTTTTGACCATGGCGCGCAATTTTTTACTGCAAAAGACACAGAATTTTTGCAAATTGTGCAATCAGGCTTAAATAACAGTGAAATTACAACACTCACCCATCCTCAAAAAGGCAAAATATATATTGGTAATCCTGTGTTTCACCCATTTGTTTCTAGATTGAAAGAACAATTTCATGTTGAGCAAAATGCACTTGTCACTCAAATTAACAAATCCCCTGACAAACCAAACGAAGAATGGCAAATTTCTATTGAGGGTAGACAGACAATACATGCCAAAAACTTAATTCTGACCATGCCTGCCCAACAAACAGAGGCACTCCTGCCTAATTATTTACACGCCCTTAAGAAAACAGCCCTACAGGCTGAATTTTTGCCTTGCATTGCCGCTATGGCTGGCATTGAGATTTCAGCATCAGATGTCACATTGGTGAATCCTGAAAACCCAGAGTTGCTTCCTTTATTACATGAAAGTGAAGTAATTAGCTGGTCAATCGCAAAATGGTCTCATAATTCTGCACAGGATGCTGCCTATTTATCTGTTATGATTCACGCTAATCCTCAATATTCAGAAAGATATTTAGAACAGGATGCCGATATATCAGCAGATAAATTATGGTCTGAATGGCTCTCATCTATCCCTAATTCCCATAATTTTAATATATCTGCACTTCCCACACATATTTCCTACTTAAAAGGACATAGGTGGCGATATGCTAAAGTAAGTAAAGTGGTAAATGAATCGCACCCATTTGTGGATCCTTCCCATTCTATTGCCCTTGCTGGAGATTGGTTGCAGGGTCCGCGTATTGAATCTGCATGGATTTCTGGAAGAAATGCTGCCTTAAGCCTATTATCATAGTAAACTTCTGAATGTATCTGCGCATCTAATACAAAAATCACGAATTAAACCTTTAAAACCAGTGCAAAAGCATATGCAAGACTTGACAGAAACAGCCGAGGATGTATAGTCTCGCAACTTCCTGAGATGGCACTTTTTACCCTAAGGGTCCGAGTAGCTTAAATTTCTGAGGGGTACAACAAAACACTGGTTATCGTTAATCAGAACATCATTAACTATTTTATTGAGGATATCGCCATGTATGCTGTGGTGAAAACGGGCGGAAAACAGTACCGCGTTTCAAAAGACGACACAATTATGGTAGAATCAATTAAGGCTGAGGCTGGATCCACCATTCAATTAGACGATGTGATGATGCTAGATGATAATGGTAGCGTTACAATTGGCACGCCATCAGTGGAAGGGGCAATTGTTTCCGCTGAAGTTGTAAAACAAGCACGCGGTCCTAAATTGATTATTTTCCGCCGAAAGCGTCGTAAAAATCACCGTAGAATACGAGGGCACAGACAAGATTTAACGTTGCTTAAGATCTTAGATATTAGTGCTGATGGAAAAACCAAGACTGCTGCTAAAAAATCTGCAAAAACAGCTGAAGACAGCTCAACCACGGCAGTGAAAGCAGCACCAAAAAAAGCAGCCGCTAAAAAAACGACAGCTAAAAAAGCTGCAAGCGCTGAGAAGTAAGAGGAGTTAACAGATGGCACATAAAAAAGCAGGTGGTAGTTCCCGTAACGGTCGCGATTCGGCTGGACGTCGTCTTGGGGTAAAAAAATTTGGTGGTGAAGCTGTGTTAGCTGGGAACATTATTGTTCGACAACGTGGTACTAAATTTCACCCAGGTGATAATGTAGGCATGGGCAAAGATCACACATTGTTTGCTTTGTCCCCAGGTGCCGTTAGCTTCCGCAAAAAAGCAGGCGGTCGTACCTTTGTAAATGTGAGTGAGACTGCATTAGCAGCAGAATAATCTGTATCACAGCGATTTTATGCAAAGGGAGAGCCTATGGTTTTCCCTTTTGTTGTTTAAAGCTGTTTTTCACAATGAGTCTTATTTTAAACAAATGGCGTTTTAAACAAATGTTGTTTTTAACAAATAGTGTTGTAATGAACCGCAAAAATTAATGAAATTAGCGAAATATGAAGTTTCTTGATCAAGCAAAAATATTTATACGATCCGGAAATGGCGGCCCAGGTTCGGTTAGCTTTAGACGCGAAGCCAATGTTCCTTTTGGCGGCCCTGATGGCGGAGATGGTGGTCGTGGCGGAGATGTGATAGCGAAATGCGTAAATGGTTTAAATACGCTAATTGATTATCGCTACCAACAACATTTCAAAGGAGAATCTGGTCGCCCTGGTGCTGGCAGAGACAAATCTGGCCTATCTGGAAAGCCGGTTATTTTAAGACTTCCTGTTGGCACTCAAATTTTATCAGATGATCAAACTACAGTGTTAGCTGACCTTACAAGGGTTGGCCAAGAAATCATCCTTGCAAAAGGCGGCGAAGGTGGTCACGGAAATGCTTTTTTTAAATCTTCTGTCAATCAGGCACCTCGTAAATCACAACCTGGGGTATTAGGATTTGAATTGTGGGTTTGGCTTCGTTTAAAACTCATTGCTGATGCTGGACTTGTTGGATTACCCAATGCCGGTAAATCAACTTTCTTAAGCGTTGTTTCAGCCGCAAAACCCAAAATTGCAGATTATCCATTTACTACGCTGCACCCTAATCTTGGAGTGGTTGCTGTTGATGGTAAAGAATTTGTTATGGCTGATATACCTGGGCTTATTGAAGGCGCTCATGAGGGCGCAGGTATAGGCCATCGCTTCCTTGGTCATGTTGAGAGATGCCGTGTTTTGCTACATCTAATTGATGTAACCAATGAAGACCCAATCGCTAGTTGGCGAACTATTAGGACAGAATTATCTGCTTATGATGACGGGCTTGCAAAAAAACCAGAAATTATTGCTTTATCAAAATGTGACTCGGCACCAGATGACTATGTCACAGATTTAATAAAAGAAATGCAAAAAGCCGGAGCTAAGAATATATTAAGACTATCTGCTGTTACTAGGAGTGGTCTCACTGATGTTTTGCGGGCTATCGATGATGTGATACAAAGCGAAAGACAAAAAGAAGAAAATAAGGGTAAGGTGGTAGAACCATGGCGCCCTTAATATGTTTATTGCAAATGGTTGCAAATAAGGTTTGAACATACGTGAAACAGCTAGCTGAAAAAGTACATAATGCATCTTGTATTGTGATCAAAATTGGATCTGCATTGCTAGTTGATGAGAAAACTGGCTTAGTGAAATCCAATTGGATTGAGTCACTTGTAAAAGATATTGCCTTTTTAAAATCATCTGGAAAACAAGTTGTTATCGTATCTTCTGGTTCGATTGCCATTGGACGAAAAATACTTGGGCTTTCTTCTAATACGATTAAATTAGAAGAAAAACAGGCTGCTGCTGCAGTAGGACAAGGAAAGCTCGTGCAATCATGGGCTCATTATCTTGCACAACACAACATAACTGCTGGCCAAATTCTACTTGCGCCAGATGATACAGAAACAAGGCGACGTCACCTAAATGCCAGAGCTACTATAAAGACACTGTTAGATTTAGGTGTGGTTCCTGTGGTAAATGAAAATGATACAGTAACAACATATGAGATAAGATTTGGGGATAATGACAGGCTTGCTGCTCGTGTGGCAGGGATGATTTCAGCTGACTTACTTATATTACTATCTGATATAGACGGGTTATATTCAGCCGACCCTGCTCGGCATAAAAACGCTGCCCACATTCCTGATATCATTCAGATAACAGATGAAATATTATCAATGGGTGGAAGTGCAAATGCCTCTTTTGCTTCAGGTGGTATGGCTACGAAATTAGCAGCTGCTCAAATTGCCACAAATGCTGGGGCAGATATGATTATATGCGATGGACTCTCCGAACAGCCATTAACATTATTAATGAATGGTGCCCGTGCGAGTCTTTTTCATTCTGCAACAGAACCACATACTGCCAGAGAGAAATGGATTGCAGGCGCACTTGATCTAACGGGAAGTATAAAAATTGATGACGGAGCTGTAAAAGCCATTGGGGATGGCAAATCCTTGCTCCCTGCAGGCGTTACTTCCGTTTCTGGTCATTTTGTCAGAGGGGATGTAATCTCTATAAAAAATAAAGAAAATTATGAGATAGCAAGAGGTCTTTCAAACTATTCCCATATTGAAGCAAATCAGCTAAAAGGAAGACAAAGTGCCTCTTTTGCATCAATCGTTGGATTTCAAGGTCGTGCTGAATTAATACATGCAGATGATTTGGTAATGATGAAACTATCAAGAGAAGATAATGAGCCTTCCACATAATTCAGAAAACACACAATCGCCAGCAGATTTAATTGATATTCTTACATCTCAAGCCAAACAAGCCCAATTAATCATTGGTCAATCCTCTCATCAAACAAGATGTGAAGCGCTGAATAAGATTGCGCAAAAAATAAGAGTATCTAGCAGCCAAATAATGGATGCCAATCAATTGGATTTAAAAAATGCGCGTGAATCACAGCTTGCAGCATCTGCAATCGACAGGCTAACCCTAACTGCCCAAAGAATAGAAGCAATGGCAAGTGGCGTTGAAGCCATCGCAAAAATGCCTGACCCCTTGGGCAAGTCGCTTGCCAAATGGAATGTTCCATCTGGACTTGAGATTGAGCGTGTATCCACTGCCTTAGGCATCATTGGCATTATCTATGAGTCACGTCCTAATGTAACAATTGATGCTGGGGCTTTATGTCTAAAATCTGGAAATGCTGCAATATTAAGAGGGGGTACAGACTCATTTCATACGAGCTTATTTTTAACTAAGCTTATGCAGGAATCTATAGAGTCGTTGGGCTTACCTCACCATATAATCCAAATGATACCTACATCAGACAGACAGGCTGTGAATGAATTATTACAGGCGGCTGGAAAAGTAGATGTTATCGTGCCTCGCGGCGGAAAGTCTTTGGTTAGCTTGGTACAAGAAAAAGCCAGAGTGCCCGTATTTGCGCATCTTGAAGGTATTTGCCATATTTATATCGCATCAGGCGCAGATGCAAATATGGCACGAGATATCACTGTAAATGCCAAAATGCGACGAACCGGCATTTGCGGTGCCTGCGAGACATTACTTATTGATGAGTCTGTTGCATCTAACCTGCTTCCTGATATTGCCTCTGCCCTTGAAGCGGCTGGTTGTGAGCTTCGAGGAGATATAAAAGCACGACAGATTTTAGCTTCCATGAAAAAGGCTATAGAAGAGGATTGGTATACAGAATATTTAGATGCTATTTTATCTGTTAAAGTTGTTGAGAATTTTGATTCTGCTATTAATCATATTGCCAAATATAGCTCAGGTCACACAGAATCTATTATTACACAGGATACTAATCTAATTGAGCGCTTTTTATCAGAAGTAGATAGTGCAATTGTGATGTCTAATGCTTCAACTCAATTTGCAGATGGCGGCGAGTTTGGTATGGGTGCGGAAATTGGTATCGCAACTGGAAAGCTGCATGCCAGAGGACCCGTTGGTGCAGATCAGCTGACAAGTTTTAAGTATAACGTAAGAGGGCATGGTGAAACTCGGAAATAAACAATCCTATTTATCACGCCTTTCACGTCATATAAGAAAACATCCTATTGGATTAATGGGGGGTTCTTTTAACCCAGCTCATCACGGTCATCTTGAAATTGCTCAAATTGCTCGAAAACAAGCAAAGCTAAGGGAAGTTTGGTGGCTTGTGAGTCCGCAAAACCCGTTAAAGAAAAATACCGATATGATGAGTTTTGAGCAGAGGTTGACTAATGCCAAAAACCTTGCTTCACATATACCGTGGCTGAAAGTTTTGGATTATGAATATCAATTACAAAAAGCAAAATGCTACCCAAAGAATCGAGCATCAAGTATCATAACTTTAACTCATCTATGTAGACAATTTCCTGCCACCCCATTTGTATGGATTATGGGGGCTGATAACTTAATCCAGTTTAGCCATTGGAAAAACGCATCCAAAATCGCACAGCTAGTTGATATATTTGTGATGAACAGACCTGAATTCACCTATCATGCACTTGCCAGCAGAAGCGTTACCTTGCTTGGCACACGTGGTAGCAGCCATCTATTAGGCCGTGTAGATAAATATACTAATAAACGCAACTGGGCATATTCCTTTTCCACAAGGAACCCCATTTCCGCAACAAACATAAGAGAAACATTTCATAAAAATCACCGTAATTAGTTAGAGTTGTCGAACCCCCTAAAAAAAGCTATATTACAATACATATAATAGGACGACATAAAGGAGATGGACTATTAAAAACAAGAAAGAGCAGCTTACACCTGACCAGTTAAACAAACTGGTTCTGCAGTCATTAGATGATGACAAGGGTGAAGAGATTTTATCTATCCCTCTTGGGACTACATCTTCAATCGCAGATTATATCGTGATTGCATCAGGTGGCTCATCTCGAAAGGTGCTTGCAATGGCACAGAATTTAGAAATTAAACTAAAAAAAGCAGGCGTTACCATACTTGGACGTGAGGGTGCTGCGCAAGCCGACTGGGTATTACTTGATGCCTGTGACGTTATTGTTCATTTATTCAAGCCAGAAGTACGGGAATTTTATGGGCTTGAGCGTATGTGGGCTCCTTCTGGAAGTGAAGAGACTATTCAAGTTACAGCTGAGCAATAAACTAATATATTTAAAAGGAAACAGGCTTCACAAAAGCTTAAGGCAAACCTTATGCGGCTAAGTATTATTGCAATTGGCAAACAAAAAAACCACCCTACTTTTGAGCTAACTCAAACCTATTTTAAACGACTACCCTTTTCAGGCACTATTATTGAGCTTGAAACATCTCAGCTCTCTAATTCACAGCGAGCAATAGAGGAAAGTACAAAAATTTCAGATTACTTGTCTCAGAAGACGATAAAAGGGCACAGGCTTATCACTATGGATAAATCAGGCAGGGACACCAGTTCTGAACAGTTAGCAGAATTAATTAGCAACTGGCGTGATGAAGGTGTCTCTTCATGTTATTTTGCTGTTGGTGGTGCGGACGGTCATACAAAATCTCTTATAAATTCTGCTGATTCTTGTCTTCGATTTGGGAGTGCAACTTGGCCTCATTTGCTTTTCAGAGCAATGCTTGCAGAACAATTATATCGAGCAGAAATGATATTGAAAAATCATCCCTATCATAAGAGTCATTAACCAGATAAAAAAGTGACTTCTTTTATACTATTTTTGCAGGTAATTTATACTTG
>ERZ887830.379-NODE-379-length-28532-cov-58.842469_pt1 | contig 28532 bp, 35 predicted proteins | sample MGYA00521101_ERZ887830 | MGnify/ENA primary metagenome ERZ887830 (study PRJEB32303, sample SAMEA104408592) | aquatic metagenome | biome: Marine water; feature: Pelagic; material: water | place: Baltic Sea | collected 2014-06-05T16:38:00 | depth 1,762 m ... | reverse complement strand
CGGTTCATATAAATGAACAAATAATTGAATTAAAAAACTGGATTTATCATTGGCCGCAATTTTCTTGTGCCATAGCCATCAAAACATCATAAAAATGGAAATATCTGTTGAGCTAACATTAACCCCGCTTCAAGATAATTTTGAACCCCCAATAGTTGCATATATTAAAGCACTTCGCGCTTCTGGATGCACCATTAAAGAAAGCCCTCTTAGCACACAAGTATATGGGGAGTTTGATACCGTAATGACGCTCATTACAAATACCACCAAGAAAGCATTTGAAGAAAGTGAACATATTATTCTAAACATGAAAATAGTTAAAACCAATCGCAGTGACTATGAGCCCTCTTTTTGAGTTTTTATTCGAACAATATTCAAGCTATGCAGCTGTGGATATTACACTCGAAATTACAGCTGTTATTTTCGGCTTTTTAAGTGTTTGGTTTGCCAAGCAGAACAATATTTGGGTATTTCCCACAGGGCTTATTTCTACTGCGATATTTGTGTACTTACTTTATAAATGGGTACTGCTAGGTGACATGATGATTAACGCTTACTATTTTGCCATGAGTGTCTATGGCTGGTACATATGGACGCGAAAAGCAAACGATGTCTTTACTCCCATATCGCGTACTACAGCAGCAGAAAAAAAGACCTCCATAATTATTTTTGTAGCAACACTCGTCTTTGTTTTTGCAATATATGAGTCGGTGGGAAAGTGGAACACCTGGACAGCCTATGTTGATACGCTTACCACAGCTGTATTTTTTGTAGGCATGTGGTTAATGGCACGTAAAAAAATTGAAAACTGGATTTTTTGGATTGTAGGTGATGTTATTTCGGTTCCCTTATACCTTTACAAAGGACTCGCTTTTACCTCCGTTCAATACCTTATATTTACACTCATTGCCATTTACGGTTATTTAGCATGGAAGAAAACCTTAAACAACACTCAAGCAGCTGTATAAGAGTTGTGTTTTTTGGACCTGAATCTACTGGCAAAACGACGCTGGCCAAGGCTCTGGCAAAAGCATTTAAAACAAGATGGGTACCTGAATTTGCACGCGAATATCTCGAAGAAAAACGGGCACGAACTGGTGAAATATGTACTCCAGAAGATATTTATCCTATTGCTGAAGGGCAAATGAGACTAGAAAATCAAGCACTCCAACAAGCCGATAGATTTCTATTTTGTGATACAAATTTGCTTTCTACGGAAGTATATGCAAAAGCTTATTTTGATGGCTGGTGTGACACACGCGTTTTAGAAGCAAACAAAGTAAATCACTACGACATATACTTTTTAACGGATATTGACGTTCCTTTTGAACAAGACTTGTTGCGGGACCGCCCCCATCAACGGCAAGAGATGTTAGCCGCGTTTAAAACTGCGCTAAACGAACACAATATTACCTACACCATTTTACACGGTTCCCATGAGGCACGCATTTTGCAAGTCATGGACTATTTAAAACAATATGTATGAAACATAGTTTTTCGAAACAAGATTTAGCACTATTTGAAGATGTTGGCATCTCAACAGATGATGTAGCAGCGCAACTTACACTTCTTGAAAAAGAGAGCAATGCTACCAAACTGAATAGGCCAGCCACTCAAGGCGACGGCATACAAGTGTTATCACAACAACAAATGCAGGACTATGCCGCAATATTTGATTCGGTAAAAGAGTCTTTTTCACTTGTTCGCTTTATACCGGCATCTGGAATGGCCACTCGGATGTTTAAATTCTTGCATTATTTTGCCAATCGCTATGATCCCAATAAGGAAACCTTACGTAGCTATCTCAACAGAAAAAAGACATACAAACTCGCCATATTTTTGGGTGGACTTGAAAAATTCCCTTTCTACCAAAGCATAAAATCTCAAATAACAGAACTTCAAAATGGTGCTTTTCAAAAAGATTACAGGTTTCTGTTCATTCAAAAAACAGTAGCGCTATTAAGTACGCTGCCCAAAGCGCTTATTCCTTTTCACAACTACAAGGGTGATATCCGGAATGCTGCAGAAGAACAGTTGTTTTTTTCAAAGGAATTTATGGTAGCTAACAAGTCCATGAACATTCACTTTACCATTCCGCCAGCATCAAAAGAAAGCTTTCAGCAGTCACTTTCAAAAAGCGTTGGCCAAATAAACACAACCGCCTCTATTCAAACCCACGTTTCTTTTTCTCATCAAAAAAGAAGTACAGATGCCATTGCTGCCAAGTTGGATAACAGTCCTTATCGCGATCAAGATGGGAATCTTTTTTTCAGGGCGGCAGGCCACGGGGCACTTATCGACAACCTAAACGACTTGAAAGAAGCCGTTGTTTTTTTAAGTAATATTGATAATGTTGCTGTTGGGGCTTATCACGAAAAAGCAGGCTATTACAAAAAAATACTGGCAGGTGTGCTGCTATCCAAGCTAGAACAAATCTATAAGTTCAGTCAGGCGCTGGAAAATCAAGCCACAACGGATTTGGATTTGATTAAAACATTTGTTCAAGATCAACTCAATGTAGGTGTTCCCAAAAACTTGTCTAGAGAAGCTTTGCACGCATTCCTACAACAAAAGCTTAACCGTCCATTACGTGTTTGTGGTATGGTTAAAAATGAAGGTGAGCCCGGCGGAGGTCCTTTTTGGGTTGAAAAGTCAGGTCAGACGAGTCTTCAAATTGTTGAGAGTGCACAAGTCAATATGTCAAATACCGCTCAAAAAGATATTTTTAAATCGGGCACGCACTTCAATCCAGTTGATATTGTTTGCGCTACCTATGACTACAAAGGGAATAAATATAATTTGAAAAATTTTGTAGACAACGACAGTTACTTTGTGGTTGAAAAGTCCATGGGTGGAGTAGCTATAAAGGCCATGGAACGTCCCGGTTTGTGGAATGGTGGCATGGCAGATTGGAACACCATTTTTGTGGAAGTACCCGTCCGTACTTTTAATCCTGTGAAAACAGTAAATGATTTGTTGCGACCCATGCACCAATCGATTTAATTGAACTATATTTGTAACCATCTCTAGGGGTGCCTAACGGCTGAGATTATACCCATTGAACCTGGGCAGGTAATGCTGCCAAGGAATTTGTTTCACTTAAAAACCATCGTAAATAATACCCCTTTATTTGCTTCACGCAAATGAAATACATTATTACACTTATGCTTGGTTGTAGCCTGATGGCACAACAAGCAAACACCACACAAGACACACTCACAGCAAATACCGTAGCCCTATCATCTGTTACGGTTAGCGCCCTTAGGGCCAATGAAGATACGCCTATGGCGTTTACCAATACCTCTGAAGAAGAGTTAAACAAACAAAACTTGGGGAAAGACCTCCCTGTTTTGTTGCGCTTTTTACCCAATGTAGTGACCACTAGCGACGCAGGTGCTGGGGTTGGATATACTGGAATTAGGGTTCGGGGTAGCGACGCCACACGAGTTAATGTTACCATTAACGGTATTGCTTATAACGATGCCGAATCGCACGGAACTTTTTGGGTAAATCTCTCAGATTTTGCCTCTTCTGTTTCCGATTTGCAGTTGCAACGTGGCGTGGGCACATCTACCAATGGAGCTGCTGCTTTTGGCGCCAGTCTCAACATTAATACAACTGAGCCATCACAGGACGCTTATGCATTGTTGTCTTCTAGCGCTGGTAGCTTTAATACCTTTAAGAATACGGTCAAGTTTTCAACTGGGCTATCCAAAAGCGGATTTGAGTTCAGCGGACGCCTTTCTGGCATAACTTCTGACGGCTACATTGATCGCGCATCGTCTAACCTTAAAGGTTATTTCTTACAGGGAACCTATAGCAGCGTCAATACCAAAATAAAAGCATTGACCTTTGGTGGTCATGAGCGTACGTATCAAGCTTGGTATGGAGTCACGGCTGATACGTTATCAGTTAATAGAACCTATAACCCTGCTGGAGAACAGTACGACGAAGCAGGAGTATTGGAAGGCTATTACAATGATCAAGTAGATAATTACAATCAAGATCACACCCAATTGCATATTGAACAGCGCCTAAGCAACTCTAGCAGGTTGTCCCTAGGGCTAAATTACACGCACGGCTATGGCTACTATCAAGAGTTTTACGATTTGTGGTATGATCAAAATGTAAGTTTTGGAGGAGATACAGATTACGGCTATTTAAAATTACCACCGCTTTCAGTCAATGGGCAAAGCATAACAGCCACTGAAAACGCAGTGCGTAAGTGGTTAGACAACGATTTTTATGCCGCCAATGTGTTGTATCATTATCAAAAAGGCAAACACAACATTAGCGCTGGTGCTTATTACAGTTCTTATGAAGGACTACACTTTGGCGAACTTATGTGGGCCAACAGGGCTGATGTGAATCCAGGTCATCGCTTTTATGAAAATACAGGTAAGAAAAAGGACGGTAATATCTTTTACAAATGGGATGTATCCGTCAATGAAAAATGGCATTTATATGCAGATGCACAACTTCGCTGGGTAGACTACAAGGTTAGTGGAGAAGTTGCTGGGCCAGAAAGCTTTACCGTAAACGACGCGCATACATTTTTTAACCCTAAAGCAGGTGTGTTGTATAAACCCAATAACAACAACCAATTTTATATCTCTTTTGCCAAGGCACATAAAGAGCCAAACCGCACAGATTTTGAAAATGGCAGCCCTGTCCCAGAAGCATTAGATGACTTAGAATTTGGATGGCGCTGGAAAACAGCAGATGCTTTTTTAAACGCAAATATTTATTTTATGAGCTACAAGAACCAACTGGTGCTCACAGGCGCCATTGACCAAGTGGGTGCACCTATCCGTGCCAATTCTGGAGACAGTTACCGCCGTGGTATTGAGCTAGAAGGCGGATGGAATATTACTTCTAATATAAATTGGCAAGCCAACGTAGCATGGAGTAGAAATAGGAATAGAGATAAGTTCTTTAAACGCGATGGTGTGTTGCAGTCACTGGGGGATACGCAGCTGGCATATTCACCTTCGCTGGTTGCTTCCCAGCAATTAACGTATGCATCAGACAATTGGTCTGTTTCGTTTGTGAGCAAGTATGTGGGAGAGCAGTATATGGGGAATATAGACGCCGAACTTTCTAAGCTGGATGGTTATTTGATAAACGACATTCAAGTACAGGCGTTGTTGCTGAATAAGCAAAATGGGCCTAGTCTGAATCTAAACCTACACGTGCACAATATTTTTGATGAGTTGATAAGCTCAAATGGGTATTTCTATACGTATGACGATGATTATTCTGTACCAAATGTTGTGACTACTATTGAAGGGGTTGGATACTACCCACAGGCAGGGCGCCATTTTATGGCCGGACTTACGCTTACATTTTAATCTTAGATAGAAGTTGAGGATTTCATAGTAATAGCTGTAAATGAACGGGCTTACTAAAAATAGGGTTGATTTATTTTAAACACAAAACGTGCTCATTGGCTTTAATTATAAATACGTACCACAGTACCACTCTGTTGTACTTTGTAAAATAGCAGGCTATAGGTGGCCCCTTCTGTAAGGGGTTGGCCTGTGGCCAAGCTATACTGATAGTCTTCGCAAGAGCAAGAAGCAGTAGCGCTAACCAAACCATCAGTTTGTAAGGTAGAACAGCTTTTAAGCTCGTGATTTGGGCAACTGGCTTCCCAAGCCATAATGGTATTGCCATTTAAATTATAAAGCAGCAAACCTCTTATGCCGTCATTAGGCCAATAAAGGCTGCCGCCTGGATAGCTTAAATTATTAAAAGATGGTAGTGCCAAATTAATAGTCAGGTTAAAACTCTTTTCAAGCAAAAACGGGTTGCGTTCTACAGCTGTCTTTGAGCAGCCCAACATCACCAAAAAAACGATAAGTACTATGTATTTCATTCGAAGATTATTCAAAATTGAGGAAAATTGTATATTTGTCCAAATCCCTTACGAATTAAGGGATTTTTTAACTATACCCCAAAAATGAGTACAGTTTCATATTATACTGCCGAAGGGCTAAAAAAATTACGTGAGGAGTTAAATCACCTCAAGGACGTAGAGCGTCCTCGCGCTTCTCAAGCAATTGGCGAGGCTCGAGACAAAGGCGACTTGAGCGAAAACGCCGAATACGATGCTGCCAAAGAAGCACAGGGTATGTTGGAAATGAAAATTTCTAAGATGGAAGAAACCCTTGCCAATGCACGTGTTATTGACGAGTCGCAGTTGGATGTTTCTAAAGTATTGGTGCTTTCTAAAGTGCGTATTAAGAACCTTGCCAACAACATGGAGATGAATTATACCCTTGTTGCTGAAAGTGAAGCCGATCTTAAGTCTGGCAAAATTTCTGTCAGCTCTCCAATTGGTAAAGGTCTATTGGGTAAAGAAGTGGGTGATGTCGCAGAGGTCTCAGTGCCAAACGGTAAAATCAAGTTTGAAATCTTATCCATTGACCGCTAATGCCGTCTTTATTTAGTCGTATTATCGCTCGTGAACTTCCTGCCTATATTGTGGCTGAAGACGAACAGCACATAGCCTTTCTAGATATCAATCCCAATGTGTTAGGGCATACCCTTTGTGTGCCAAAAAAAGAGGTTGACAAACTTTTTGATTTAAGCGCTTCCGAATACCAAGAGCTGATGATGTTTAGCCGTAGTGTGGCTGCTGCACTCAAGCAAGTGGTTTCTTGTAAGCGCATCGGATTAACAGTAATTGGCCTAGAAGTACCCCACGTTCATGTTCATCTCATTCCTTTAAATGTTATGGCAGACGCAACATTTAAAAAGAAAGTTGCGCCGTCAAAAGAAGAGATGCAAACGTTAACCCAGCAAATCAGCGCTGTTTTTAAGCAATAGGTAATTGTATCTCAAAGCAGGTACCCGATTCTGAACTGTTAAGCAGTCTTAATTTTCCACCGTGATATTGTGCTACAATGCGTTTTGCAAGGGCAAGACCAAGACCCCAACCCCGTTTTTTTGTTGTTACACCAGCTTCAAATACCGAGCGATGTAATTTTTTAGGAATACCACTTCCGCTATCTTGAATGGATATAAGCGCAGTCTTGTCCCATGATAATTCAATGCTAATTTTGCCTTTTCCACGGATGGCATCTATGCTATTTTTGATAAGGTTTTCCAAGACCCAACTCATCAGTTCGGCATTGATGCTCACTTCTTTTTCTTCGCCAATCAAATGTAACTCTAGCTTAATATCCTTGGGCATACGTATCTGCATATACTCCATTATGTCTTGAATAACAGCGCTTATTTTTGTTTTATTCCTGTTTGGAAGCGATCCAATTTTGGAAAAGCGCGCACTGATGGTTTCCAAGCGTGTTACGTCGCTTTTTATTTGGTTTAACATTTTTGGGTTTACATCCTCTTCTAATATGGCCAGCCAACCCAGCAAAGATGAAATAGGCGTTCCCAATTGGTGCGCAGTCTCCTTGGCCATGCCTGTCCATAGTTTGTTTTCAACTGCTTGTTGATTGGTTTTGTAGTAGGCGTAAACCAGCCCGCCTATAAATACGACAATCAATAAAAAAGCAAAAGGGTAATATCTTAATTGGTAAATGAGGTTGGACTTACCATAATACATTTTTTGATACAAACTGTCTTTGTATGTAATTTCTATGGGTGTGTGTACCGCGCCAAATTCCTCTTTAAGCTTCTGGATATAACCCAATGAATCTTGGGCGAGTTTTCGTTGGTTGATATTGTTGGAAAACAACAAGTTGTTTTGGTCGTCAACAACAATCATAGGTATGCTGTTTTCAGCAGTTAGTATTTGAAAAGTCAACGGGTCAATAGGGTTGTCAAGATCTTTGTTGGAAGCCAGTTTTTGTTGTGCTAAACCCCAAAGCTCCATCTGTTGTTTCTCGTCATCTTCTATGCGCTGAATCAGCTTATAGGTGTTCCAAAGTGTTATGCCCGCAAAGCCAAGCGCCATTATAAACCCCACCAATCGGATTAGTCGCGGATAAGCCGTTAATGTATTAGCACTCATGCCTACGAATATAGTGTAATTTCAACGTTTAGATTATCTGCAAATTGAGTAGATTTGTATTGAATTCATCTTGATTTTTAGTTTCAACCATTTTTTAGGGAATAGAAAAAGTCAATATGAGTTCATTAATAACATTAACCAAAGCATGGAAATTACAGGAAAAATCAAACAAATTGACGAGACAAAAGAATATGGATCCAATGGATTTCAAAAACGCGAACTCGTTCTAACGACCGAAGAGCAATATCCACAGCATATTTTGATTGAATTTGTGCAAGATAAGTGCAACATACTCAATGCATACAATGTGGGCCAACGCATTAAAGTGGGTATTAATATTCGCGGGCGCGAATGGCAAAGTCCACAAGGCGAAGTGAAGTATTTTAATTCTATCCAAGGATGGCGTATAGATGCTATTGATGAGGCTCCAGCACCACCGCCAGCCGCACCACCATTCGAAACCATGCCTGAAACAGATAAAGAAACGCCAGACGACCTACCGTTCTAACAACAACATGTATCATCTTTCTGAAGCATTGCGTTTTCCTTCACCTCATTTGGCAACGGAAGAGGGGATAGTTGCTGTTGGTGGAGACCTACGGCCAGAACGTGTGTTGTTGGCCTATCAAAAAGGTATTTTCCCTTGGTTTGAAAAAGATGATTTTTTAATTTGGTGGAGCCCTGACCCAAGAATGGTGCTCTTCCCCGACCAATTGAGAATTTCCAAAAGCATGCGCACTTTTATGCGTAAAAACACCTATGAAATTACTTTCGACAAGGCTTTTAATGAAGTGGTAAAGGCTTGTGCTCGAGTCAAACGTTTTGGGCAAACAGGTACGTGGATCACACCCGGACTTATGGAAGTTTATGAAACATTACACGAGCAAGGTCACGCACATTCCGTGGAGGTTTGGGACGGCCCCGAACTTGTAGGCGGGCTCTACGGCATTGATATTGGACAGGTGTTTTGTGGTGAAAGTATGTTTTCCAAATCCAGTAATTCCAGTAAGTTGGCCTTGATATATCTCGCGCGAGAACTCAAAAAAAACAACTATAAGCTTATTGATTGTCAGGTGCCCACTGCACATTTGGCCAGTATGGGCGCAACGCCGATTTCCCGAAAAGATTTCCTCAATTACCTAGAGTAGACACCTCTTTGTGTCTAAAACAACCCACCACATGATCGTTAACCATACCAACGGCTTGCATATGGGCATACATAGTTATCTTTCCAATATATTTAAATCCCCGCTGCTTTAGGTCATTGCTCATCTGTATTGCAAGCGAAGTGGTTTGCGGTAATTCTTTTTTTTGGGTGTAATGGTTTTGAATAGGGCTCCCATTTGTATAGGCCCACATAAAATCACTAAAACAACCGACCTCCTTTTGAATTTTAATAAAGGACTGTGCATTTGAAATGGCTGCATTGATCTTCCCTCGATTGCGGATGATGCCCTTGTCTTGCATCAGCCCATCTGCGTCATAGGTTGTCATTTGGGCAATGCGATTCACGTCAAAGTCATAAAAGGTCTTGCGAAAGTTATCGCGCTTCTGTAAGACCGACCACCAAGATAAGCCCGCTTGGAATGTTTCCAGTAGTAGGGCTTCAAACAATTTTACATCATCGTAAATGGGAACGCCCCATTCCGTGTCATGATAGGCAATGTAAGTGGGGTTTGCCAAACACCAGTCACAGCGATAAGGTTCCATAGTCAGGATTTTGCTTCTAAACTATGCAAAAATGCATCAAGTGTCAAGGCGGCTGATAGTGGATAGCTGCCTATGGCAGTTCTTTTTAAGGATGTAAGATGCGCTCCACAGCCAAGTTTTTGGCCAAAATCGTGGGCTAGTGAACGAATGTAAGTTCCCTTACTACAGCTAACAGAAAAGCTAACATCTGGCATATTGACGTCTGTTAATTCAAAATCGGTAATCTGCACTTCTCTAGATGGGATTTCAATTGTTTTTCCAGCTCTGGCCAGGGTGTACAAACGCTTTCCGTCTTTTTTTATGGCAGCGTATATGGGTGGTTTTTGTTGAATATTTCCCAAAAAACCAGCACGCACTTCTTCTAGCATTGCAGCGGAAATGTGGTCTGTGGGCTTTGGATCGCTGACGCTGGTTTCCAAATCATAAGATGGTGTTGTAGCGCCCAAACGAAAGCTTCCTGTATAGGTTTTGTGCATTCCCATAAATTGCGCAATTTGTTTGGTCATGCGTCCTGTGCATATTAGCATCAATCCTGTAGCCAAAGGGTCTAAGGTGCCGGCGTGCCCAACTTTGATTTTTTTGATATCAAATTCTTTTCGAATGGCCCATCGCATTTTGTTTACCACTTGAAATGAAGTCCACGTAAGGGGCTTGTCAATGAGCAAAAGCTGCCCTTCTAAAAATGCTTCTTTTGTGCGTATTATATCCATGCAACTACAGATGCGGTTATGCCAACGATGAGGCAGTAAATAGCAAAATAACTAAGCTTGCTGCGTTTAACAAGTGCAATCATCCACGTACAAGCCAAAACTCCTGAGGCTAAGGCAGCCAAAAACCCTACACTCATAGGTAGTAGGTCAAAACTAATATTTGCAGTTGCTTCTTGATCTAATATTGATTTGGCCATGCTGCCCAAAATAAGCGGGATAACCATTAAAAAGGAAAACCGCGCTGCTTCAGGCCTGCTGACTCCAATGAGTAAGGCAACGGCAATTGTAGCGCCACTTCTCGATATCCCCGGAAGAATGGCAATCGCTTGCGCAATCCCAATGAGCAAAGCAATGTTGTAGGTGATGGGTTGCTTTTTGCTTGATGCCTTGTCGGTAAAAAAAAGCAAAACCGCTGTTAAACACAGCATAGCACCCACCAATGCTAAGTTTGTGTCAAAAAGTGCTGTTATTTGATCTTCAAAGAATAAGCCTATCACCACTGCAGGTATCATGGATACCACAACATAGCCAACAAAAGCGCGGGTTTCGGGCTGATCTTTTTTAAATATTCCACTAAGGATTGCTACAATATCTTTTCTAAAAACAATTATGGTTGCAATTGCAGTGGCTGCGTGTACTAGAATAGTAAAAAGGAGATTTTCAGCGGGCAGTTGATCGTTGCCGAGAATGGCCGTAAACAGTGCCAAATGACCACTTGATGATACAGGTAAAAATTCGGTTAGTCCTTGAACAACCCCCAATAAAATGGCTTCCCAAAAACCCATTATTTCTTTTTAGTAGCTAAAATAGCCACCACCAAAACCGCAAATCCTGCCAATACCAATGTGGGTGCTACACGAATGCGTAATGGGCTATACATTTCGGGATTAAATACGTTGGGGTCATCGCTGCCTCCACCCGTCATAAGTACAAAACCTAATACGATTAGTGCAACGCCTATACCCATAATGCGGTAGGCGCGTTTGCCAAATAAAAACTCTTTTTCGTTTTTCATATCAATACACAATATCATAGGTTAATTTGAGGTGTCTTTGGGTGGCAAAAAAAGCACTGATGGCACTTATCAGTACTGAACAAAGCAGAATACCTGCCGACAACAATGCAATATTCTCAACGGACCCCCACCAGTCAACTTGAGGCGCCAAGCGCACCAAAAAACGTAAAAGGCCTGCAAAGCCAGCCAGCGCAAGCGCTGCACTAATGATACCCAAAAGCATATAACGCCACAAAAAGGGACGTCGAATAAATCCTTTCCGTGCACCTACCAATAACATGGTTTGAATCACCAGTCGTTTGCTGTAAATCGACAATTTGATAGAGTGGTTGATGAGCAATAAGGCAATAGTCACAAAGACAGCACTACAAACGAGTAGCCAAAAACCGAAGCGTTCAATGTTCTGGTTTAGTAAAACAATAAGTGGTCTGTCGTATAGCACTTCAGAAATAAAGGGCTTTTGCTCCATGACGTCGCTTAGACTATCCAATACTTCGGTAGTGACAAATTCGGCCTTGAGTCCAATGTCTAGCGCATCTTGTAAGGGGTTATAGCCTAAAAAATCCATAAAATCTTCACCAATGGTGGCACTGTGCTCTGCGGCAGCAGTTTCCTTGGATACAAAGCGAACCGATTTGGTAAAGGGCGCCAATCGCATGGTGGTTGTCAGTTGTTCTCGTTCCATTTCTTTGGTTTCATCATCCAAAAAAACGGTCATGGTAACCTGTTCTTTAAAATAATTGGCAATGGACTGACTGTTGAGCAGGACAAAGCCCAAAACGCTCAATACAAAAAGCACCAAAGCAGTACTGCTTACAACAGAAAGATAAGAGGTTAAAAGACGGCGTTTGTATATACGAGTTGCAGACATAGTTGTTCTATGCCATAAAAATAGAAAATATGACGGAACAAATCTCACTCTTATCAATAAAGCTCGTGTTTAAAATGTTATTTTTGTTGCTTAATTGCACACATGGGGTATCCTTTTCAAGAGATAGAAAAAAAATGGCAGGCGATTTGGGCAACAAAAGAAACCTATAAAGTTGTACAACCATCCGACAAGCCAAAGTATTATGTGCTTGATATGTTTCCCTATCCATCTGGTGCTGGTCTTCACGTTGGGCATCCCTTGGGTTATATTGCAAGTGATATAGTTGCGCGCTACAAACGCCATAGCGGTTTTAACGTTTTGCACCCGCAAGGCTATGACTCTTTCGGGCTACCCGCTGAGCAATATGCCATCCAAACGGGTCAACACCCAGCCATCACAACCGAAACCAACATCAAACGCTATAGAGAACAGCTCGATCGCATGGGCTTTTCTTTTGATTGGTCACGGGAGGTGCGCACCTCAGACCCCTCTTATTACCGCTGGACACAGTGGATTTTTTCATTGCTCTTTGATGCGTGGTACGACAAGAACCAAGATAAGGCACGTGGTATAGGTGCACTTGTTGCACATCTTGAAAAGCATGGAACGCAAGATTTAAACGCTGTTTGTGATGAGGAAACGCCATCGCTAACTGCAGCTGCATGGCAGCAAATGGACGCAACTGCACAGGAGCAATTTCTGTTGTATTATCGCTTGACCTATTTGGCAGAAACAGAAGTAAATTGGTGCCCCGCTTTGGGAACCGTACTCGCCAATGATGAGGTAATTCAAGGGGCTTCTGAACGAGGCGGACACCCAGTAGAGCGCAAAAAAATGAAGCAGTGGAGCATGCGTATTTCTGCCTATGCCGACCGACTACTCGAAGGACTGAACGATATTGATTGGCCCGAGCCACTCAAAGAAATGCAACGGAACTGGATTGGCAAATCCGTGGGTGCAAGTGTTCGTTTTCCAATAGAAAACAGCGATCGTAAAATAGAAGTGTTTACCACTAGAGCTGACACCCTTTTTGGTGTTACTTTTTTGACGTTGGCTCCAGAACACGAATGGGTAGCTGAAATTACTACAGATGAACAACGCGAAGCGGTTGTTGCCTATGTTACGCAAACAGCACAACGCAGCGAACGCGAGCGGATGAGCGATGTTTCACGTATAAGCGGTGTGTTTACAGGTGCCTATGCCATTCACCCTGTTACCAATGAAAAAGTACCCATTTGGATAGGCGATTATGTATTGGCGGGATATGGAACAGGAGCAGTAATGGCCGTGCCTTGTGGAGATCAACGCGACTTCGATTTTGCCAAGCACTTCGAGCTACCGATTAAAAATATTTTCAAGGACGTTGATATTGCTGAAGCGGCTTTTTCGGATAAAGAAAAGACTGTGATTGCGAACTCAGATTTTCTCGACGGACTTTCATATGTTGATGCCACTCAAAAAATTATTGAACATTTAGGCGCAATAGGCATGGGCGAAGGCGCTACTACCTATCGCTTGCGCGATGCGGTTTTTAGCCGTCAGCGCTATTGGGGCGAGCCCATTCCCATGTATTTTGTCGAGGGGCTTCCAAGGCTTATTCCAGATGATTGTCTGCCTTTGGAATTGCCAGAAGTTTCAAAATATTTACCCACCTCAGATGGCGCACCGCCACTGGGCAATGCAACACATTGGGCTTGGGACTCTAAGCAAAACAAGGTTGTTTCTAACGACTTAATTGACAACAAGCATGTGTTTCCATTGGAAAAGAATACCATGCCAGGTTGGGCGGGTAGCTCGTGGTATTTTAATCGTTATATGGATGCGCAAAATACCGAGGCTTTTGCCAGTAAAGAGGCATTGAACTATTGGAAAGAAGTTGACCTGTATTTGGGAGGAAGTGAACACGCCACAGGGCACTTGCTATACTCCAGATTTTGGCAATACTTTATGTATGACTTGGGTCTTGTCCCCGTAAAAAACTACGCTAAAAAACTCATCAATCAGGGTATGATATTGGGCGAAAGTGCTTTTGTTTACCGACTTGCCGACACCCAAACCTATCTTTCTAAAGGACTTTGCAGCGGTAAAGAAGTCATTCCCGTTCATGTGGACGTTTCTTTGGTGTCTCCACAGAACGAATTGGATATTGAGGGTGTAAAAAAATGGCAACCCCATTTTGCCGATGCTAGCTTTGAATTAGAAGATGGCAAATACATTGTTGGGCGCGAGGTAGAAAAAATGTCGAAGTCGAAGTATAATGTCGTCAATCCAGATGCCATTTGCAATCGATATGGGGCAGATACCCTTCGCATGTATGAGATGTTTTTAGGCCCTATTGAACAGGCCAAGCCATGGAATACAGCGGGTATTTCAGGAGTCAGTAATTTTTTAAATAAGTTCTGGCGATTATTCCACCAATCGGATGTCTTTGGTGTGAGTGCGGAGAATCCTTCAAAAGCATCGTTAAAAACATTGCACAAAACCATTGAAAAAGTAACTCAAGACATAGAAGCTTTTTCGCTGAATACTTCGGTTAGCGCCTTTATGATTGCAACCAACGAACTCACTTCGGAAAACTGTAATCAGCGTGAAATTCTAGAGCCATTGACCATACTTCTTGCGCCATTTGCGCCTCATATTTGCGAGGAGCTTTGGGCGTTGTTGGGACATTCAGCGTCTATCACGACGGCTGCATATCCTATTCCTGATCCTGCCTATCTTAAAGATGACACCAAAGAATATCCCATAAGTTTTAATGGGAAGATGCGTTTTACGTTGTCGTTAGGCACCGCTTTGAGCAAGAACGAAATAGAAGCTGCTGTGATGCAAGACGTGCGTACCCAATCGTATTTAGATGGGAAGGCTGCAAAAAAGGTAATCGTCGTCCCTAATAAAATTGTCAATATTGTTATTTAATATGATAAACCCAGAATACATTGGTTTTTTTGCTGCCACGCTAACCACCTCCGCATTTTTACCACAGGCGTTTAAAATTTGGAATTCCAAAAAGGCTGACGGTTTGTCACTCACGATGTATTTGGTGATGGCTGTAGGCACCCTAAGTTGGCTTGCTTATGGTCTATTGATTGAAAGTCCTTCTGTAATCGTTGCCAACAGCATATCTGTCTCTATAATTGTATTTATTATTACTTTTATAATTCGCTCAAAAAAGTAGAATGGTATTGTTTTTGTCACTTAAATATTAAAAAACTATGATGTTAGAATATTATTTAATCATTGCCTTGTTTGCAGGTGCTAGTATGTGGGTTCAATACAAGCTGAAGTCAACTTTTAAGAAGTACGGGAAAGTACAGTTAAGCAATCAAATGTCGGGTAGAGAAATAGCCGAAAAAATGTTGGCTGACCACGGTATTCGCAATGTGAAAGTTACAGCTGTCCGAGGTAAGCTAACAGATCACTACAACCCTAAAACCAGGACTGTAAATTTAAGCGAGAACGTTTATCACCAAGCAAATGCTGCTGCTGCTGCTGTGGCTGCCCACGAATGTGGTCATGCCGTACAGCACGCCCAAAGCTATGAGTGGTTGCAGTTTCGTTCGCTTTTGGTTCCTGTGGTAAGCGTGGCTTCACGCATGTCCATGTATATTATTTTTGTCGGGTTTATGTTTGGGATCAGCTCGGCAATGGGCTACAACCTAGCTGTTGCAGGTGTGGTACTGTTTGGATTAGGCACTTTGTTTAGTTTTATCACATTGCCTGTTGAGTATGATGCGAGTAAGCGTGCACTGGCTTGGTTACAACGCAAAAACATGGTCAACCAACGAGAATTTGCGATGTCAAAAGATGCCTTAAACTGGGCGGCAAGAACTTATGTTGTCGCTGCAATAGGTTCACTAGCAACACTCGTTTATTTTGCACTTAGCGTGGCAACAGGGTCTAGGCGCTAAATACTGATTTGTCGATCGATTTGTTGGTGTAAAGAGATGAAGGTTTCGGTTCTTGAAACCCCCTCAATAGATTGAATCTTATGGTTGAGTAGCTGCATCAAGTGTTCGTTGTTTTTACACAAAATTTTAATCAAAATACTCCAGTTGCCCGTGGTATAGTGGCACTCTACAACTTCTGTAATTTTCTTTAATTGCGCGACGGCTTCAGGATTTCGCATGGCTTTGTCCAAGTATACGCCAATGTAGGCGGTTGTGGAATAGCCAAGAGATGCAGGATTTAGTTTCAAATAACTACCGGTAATTAGATTGGCATCTTCAAGTTTTTTGAGCCGTTGGTGTACGGCTGAACCAGATAGGTCGAGTTGTCGCGCTATTTCTTGTACGGGTGTTCTTGCGTTTTCCATCAACACACGTAATATGGCTTTGTCTATGCCGTCTAACGAAACTTGTTTGTCTTCTTTTTTCAATACCTTTATGTTGAGACTATAAAACTAATAAACTATTTTAGAAGAAAATAAAGATGAAGCATAAACAGTTGCAAATATGGGGGGTGCTTTTTTGTGGAAGCGCCGTTATCTTAGGTGCTTTTGGGGCACATTTATTGTCGAATCTGTTGTCTGTAGACGCCCTTCAATCCTTTGAGGTAGGGGTGCGTTATCAATTTTTTCATGGGATGGCATTGCTTTTTTTAAGCCTAACAACTAGTCCACAAAAGTTTATCAACAGAACCGCGCTACTCTTTATAACTGGAACCCTGTTATTTTCTATATCTATTTATCTCTTGTCTTTGTCAACCATGTATGGCGATACAGGTCTACCAGCTATTTTGGGTCCAGTAACCCCAATAGGTGGTTTAATGCTTATTCTAGGATGGGTGAATTTGCTTGTTGGGTATATACGCGCCTAAACTAGCGTTTGTTGGCTTTTGCGATATAATCGTCCAAGGCTTTGGTCATGGATGGATTTTCTGGTGTGGGCGCCAAGATGTCTATGCGTAAATTCTTGTCTAAAGCCGCTTTTTTTGTCGAGGTCCCAAATACTGCAATTCGGGTGTCTTTCTGATCAAAATCTGCAAAATTATGAAACAATGATTCTATGCCAGAAGGGCTGAAAAACACCAAAATGTCGTAATAAACGTTCCGTAAATCAGACAAATCACTGATGACTGTTTTATAAAAAACACCTTTTGTCCAGTTGATGCCTGTGGCGTCAAGCTTTTCAGGAACACTCGCCTTTAGCCTATCGGAGCAAGGAAGGAGAAAAGATTCATCTTTATATTTAACGACTTCTTTTAATAACTCTTCTAGTGTACGCTTTCCCACATAGATTTTGCGTTTGCGATACACCACATATTTCTGCAGGTAGTACGCAACCGCTTCAGATTGACAAAAATAACGCATGGTACTAGGCACCGTATAGCGCAATTCTTCAGCCAAACGAAAGAAGTGGTCAACAGCATTGCGACTCGTAAAAATAATCGCACTGAATTTTGTGATATCAATTTTTTGCAAACGAACTTCTCTTGAAGACACACCTTCAACGTGAATAAAGGGTCTAAAGTCTATGGTAACCTTTCGCTTATCAATAAGCTGGTTATAAGGAGAATTTTCAATTGACGGTGCGGGTTGTGAAACCAAGATGGTTTTCACTTTTGCCGGTTTTGTCAAAATTTCAGTATTTGTAATGCTAGCCATATAGGGGCAATTTCAGAGGCGCAAATATACAAAATAATATAGACCGGCATAGCATTGAGTTGTCTAAAATATAGTTTGAGCGTATTGAGATGTATGGCCAACATTGCAATTGCGTAGCTTGAGGCAAAAAGAATGGATATTATTTTGCCAAAACCAATGAAAGCCAAGCCGAATAGTAAACAGCCAAATAAGAATGTTATTTTTTCTTTGTTTAACGTGCGGATGTAAAATAGCCTAAGGAGTGCTTCTTGTTTATTGAAAAACGACATGAAACCGCTTTCAAGAAATGTCCTCAATATCCAAAAAATCATGAAACCACCAGCGTAATACAATACTTCACCATCAAAACTTGCTATGTAAAAGCTCTTGTTTTGAAAAATGCTTAGAACAAGGCCAAACACCAAGCTTCTTAAGACAAAAGTCAATATTGAAAAAGCACGATATACCTTGAAGGTCTTATTAAACTCTTCAGTATGTCCAACCCCAATCCAAAAACGCATCAACGACTTTAGGCGCCAGGGATTAACAAGTTTTAGTGCGGCAAGTAGCGTCAAGGTCAAAATCAAATAAAGCCCAAAATAGTGGTCGCCAAGTTCTCGCAGTTCATACATGCCACAAAAGTATCTAAATTTTTAAGGGTTATCCACTTATTTAAATGCGTATTTTAGCTGTGTATGAACGCAACAGTTGTAGTCATCCCTACCTTTAATGAGGCAGCGAATATTCAAGGCATCTTACGTGCCGTTGTGGATTTGCCTGCAGCCTTTGATGTGTTGGTTGTTGATGACAATTCACCAGATGGGACAGCTGATTTGGTTCGTGAATTAAGGGCAACATTTCCCCAACTTCATTTAGAAGTGCGACAAAATAAAGATGGCCTTGGACCAGCCTATATCCACGCATTTAAGTGGGCGATGGACAAAGGCTATACCTATCTTTTTGAGATGGATGCAGACTTTTCCCACCCGCCCAAAGCACTCGTACCCATGCTGGCACTACTTGAAGAAGACAAGGCAGATGTTGTCGTGGGTTCGAGATATAAAAAAGGAATCCGTGTTCGCAAATGGCCCTTAGGGAGAATTATACTTTCCCTTGGCGCATCGCTATATGTCAGAATTATTACGGGTCTGCCCGTTGCTGACCCTACGGCTGGATTTGTAGGTTATAAAACCAAAGCGCTTTCTGCACTGAATTTGGATGATATCCGATTTAAAGGATATGCCTTTCAAATTGCACTTAAGTTTTGGTTGTGGAAAAAGAACTTTCGAATTGTCGAATTCCCCATTACTTTTAGCGACAGAACAGCAGGGGATTCAAAAATGAATACTTCAATCATTAATGAGGCTATTTTTGGTATTATTGGTATGAAATGGCGTAGTGTATTTAATAAACAAGCATGAGTAAAATATTAATTAAGGGAGCAAAGGTGGTGAACGAGGGGCAAACAGCCTTGCTTGACGTGCTTATTGAGGGGGAGCGCATTGCTGCTATCTCGGCCAATATGACCGTAACACCAGATGTGGAAGTAATAGATGCATCAGGGAAATTTTTGCTTCCAGGTTGCATAGACGATCAAGTTCATTTTCGCGAGCCAGGACTTACGCACAAGGCAACCATTGGCACGGAATCAAAGGCTTGTTTGGCTGGAGGGATTACCTCTTTTCTAGAGATGCCCAACACCAATCCACAAACCACCACCGCACAGGCGTATAATGATAAGCTTGACGTGGCTGCCCAAACCTCTTGGGTTAATTATGGCTTCTTGTTTGGTGGTACCAATGACAATCTTGAGGAAATAAAGGCAATTGATCCAAAAACGACACCTGGGCTAAAGTTGTTTTTAGGCTCTTCGACCGGAAATATGCTGGTAGATGACCCCAACACACTGAAAGAAATATTTTCAGCATTTCGACTTCCCATTGCTGTGCACTGTGAGGATGAACAAACCATAAGGGCTAACCTTGCTGAATATGTCAAAAAATTTGGGGATGATATCCCCATTGAATATCATCCAGATATTCGCTCTGCGGAGGCTTGTTATTTATCTTCTTCAAAAGCCATAGCATTGGCTAAAGAAACAGGCGCACGTTTACACGTATTCCATTTGTCTACGGCAAGAGAAACGGCATTATTCCAAAACGATGTGCCCCTAGCCGAAAAACAAATTACGTCTGAAGTGTGTATTCATCATTTGTGGTTTTCTGATGAAGACTATACAAAAAAGGGCACCCATATTAAGTGGAACCCTGCAGTAAAATCTGCTGTAGATAGAGCGAGTCTTTGGGAAGCACTCAACGATGATCGTATCGATATTATTGCTACCGACCACGCACCGCATACTTTGGAAGAAAAAAATCAGGTTTACACTAAAGCACCATCAGGCGGGCCAATGGTACAGCATGCGCTAGCTGTAATGCTCGAATGTGTAAATCAAGGTAAGATCAGCCTTGAGAAAGTAGTAGAGAAAATGTGTCATAACCCTGCCATTTTATTTTCTATTAAAGAGCGCGGCTACATAAGAGCCGGTTACTACGCTGATTTGGTTCTTGTTGATGCCAATCAAGCGCATACCATTACACGGGATAGTCTTTTATACAAATGTGGTTGGTCTCCTTTGGAGGGGACAACATTACGTGGAGCTGTAACCCATACTTTTCTAAATGGAGCGCTTATGTATGAAAACGGAAATATAAAAGAATCCAATCACGCCAAACCTTTAAGCTTTACGAGATGAGAACTTTTTTTGTATTAGGTGTCTTTCTGCTGTTAGCTGCTTGTGCGCAAGACAGGATTGCCAAACCCGAACCCTTGATGAGTGAAGAACAACTCATTAATTTTCATATTGATTTGGCCTTAATAAATGCAGCTATTGGATATAACGAAACCCACTATGTACCCTTGGACTCACTTTATAAGTTTCACGGTATAGATAGCCTTACTTTTGTGAAAAACAATACGTATTACGCCTCAAAATCAAAGCAGTATACGCGCATTTTCGAGACGGTTGAATCACGTTTAAAAGCGATGGAAGAGCGCGATACATTAGGGTTGCCTCAACGATTAATTGACAATAAATTGTAACCCTATCTTTCGGGTTCGTTAACATAGGTTTATATTTGCTAAAAATAAGTACATGGCATCATTTGTAGAAGAACTTACTTGGCGCGGAATGGTGCATGACATCATGCCAGAAACCGACGCAACCCTTGCTAAGGGAATGACGTCTGGATATATTGGGTTTGACCCAACTGCAGACTCGCTTCACATTGGCAGCTTGGTTCAAATCATGATTTTGATGCATTTTCAACGTTACGGCCATAAACCCTACGCACTTGTGGGTGGCGCAACTGGTATGATTGGTGATCCATCTGGGAAATCTGCCGAGCGAAACTTGCTGGACAACAAAACACTTGAGCAAAACTGCAACGGTATTGAAAAACAATTATCAAAATTTTTAGATTTTGACAGCAAAAAGCCTAACGGTGCGGTGATGGTCAACAACCTAGATTGGATGGCTTCATTTAAACTTATTGATTTTGCCCGCGATATTGGCAAACACCTTACGGTGAATTATATGATGGCAAAAGACTCTGTGAAAAAGCGCCTTGGCGCAGAAGCCAAAGAAGGCATGTCTTTTACAGAGTTTACCTATCAACTTATTCAAGGGTATGATTTTCTTCATTTGTATGAGCACCACAATTGTTTGCTTCAAATGGGTGGAAGCGACCAATGGGGAAATATTACTACAGGAACCGAACTTGTTAGACGCAAACTTTCTGGCAAAGCCTATGCGCTAACCTGTCCGCTTATTACAAAATCTGATGGCACTAAATTTGGAAAAACAGAAGGAGGTAATGTTTGGCTAGATCCAGAAAAAACATCGCCATATAAGTTTTATCAATATTGGCTGAATGCTTCCGATGAAGATGCTGAAAAGTATGTCAAGATTTTTACTTTTCTAACTAAAGATGAAATAGACACACTAATAGCTGCACACCGTGAAATGCCACACCAAAGACAGCTTCAGCGAAAACTGGCTCAAGAGGTTACTGCCATGGTTCATTCGGCTGAGGATGTAGTACGTGTAGAGCAAGCTGCTCAAATTTTATTTGGTAAGGCGACAACAGATTCCCTGAAAGCATTAGACGCACAAACGCTGTTGGATATTTTTGAAGGGGTTCCTCAAGCAGAAGTAACAGCTGAAAAATTAGCAGCCGACGGACTTTCCATAACAGATGCATTAGCAGCTGAGACTGGCTTTCTAAAATCCAATGGAGAAGCCCGCAGGGCACTAAAAGAAAACTCGATTTCTGTAAATAAAGAAAAGGTAACAGAGGCAAAACACATCACCTCCTCTGACCTTATTTGTGGTAATTATGTGTTGCTACAACGCGGTAAGAAAAATTATTTTTTACTTGTTGTTAAGTCGTCATAAGCGAGCAACCTCTAACATCTGAGGCATCAAATCTGCCCAACACTTCAAAAGTGCCATCAGCATGGCATTTCCCTAGGTCTTGCGTGGCTAAAAACGCACAAGAATCTTTATTAGATAAGTCAATAATATTAATGCCTCCCGAACCTGTTTTAGATATTTTGTTTGGCTCGTGCACATCCCGTATCAGTACTTGCATACTTGATGCTGGGCGAAACAACCCCTTTCCTTTAGAATAGGCTTGCGATAGCATTTCAGTCATGCCATATTCACTGTGGATGTTGGAAACTCCAAAACCTTTTTGAAGCAATTCGTGTAACGCTTCACGCACGAGCTCCTTCCTTCTTCCTTTCATGCCACCCGTCTCCATTATAGTGGTATGCTGAAGCTGCATTGGGTGCTGTTCGCAAAAATCCAGCAGCGCAAAACTCACGCCAATCAGAAGAGTTGGTTTTTGTTGTGCATCTAAGGATTTTAAGGCCTTATGAAGCGCTTCAAATTGATTGAGGTAGAATCCACTGAACTCCTTTTTTGCCTTCCCGATTAAGTCACGACACATATACAACAAAGAAGCATTGGGCCTTTCAATATACCCCGGGAGTAGTGCTAGAATGTGATAATCTTCCGGTTGGCCATAAAATTGTGCAAAGCCTTTTCGAAAACTATCTTCGTATTGCGCTAACGATGCTACGTGGTGTTTGCTTGTAACCCCACCTGTACCCGAACTTTCAAATACAAATGCGTCATCTTTTTTACAACTTACACGGTGTGTTTTAAAAAAAGTGATGGGTAAAAAGGGAATCTGAAGCGTGCTTTTTACATCGGATGGACTCACATTGGTCAGGTCACAAAAAGAGCGATATACAGGGTTGTGCTCAAACTGATAAGCAAATAACGCCAAGGCTTCTTTTTCAAACAGATTCATAATGGTCAAATGTATTGATGATTTTTTAAATCCTTAATCACTTCGAGCACTATAATTTTTTATATTTGAGCAGAACGACTGAGGCATGAAAAAAAAGGATACACGTATTTTATTGGTTGATGACGAGCCAGACATCTTAGAGATATTAGATTATAATATATCGAGTGAAGGTTATCAGGTTAAAAGGGCAAAAAATGGTGTAGAGGCCTTGGCGAAAGCCAGCGAATGGAAGCCTCATTTGGTATTACTCGACGTGATGATGCCTGAAATGGATGGCATTGAAACCTGCGAACAACTACGTAAAAATCCCAATCTCTCTGAATTGGTCATTGTTTTTTTAACGGCGCGAAGTGAAGACTATTCCCAGGTGGCAGGTCTTGAGGCAGGTGCAGATGACTATATAACAAAACCGATTAAGCCAAAAGTGCTTTTGAGTAAAATCAAAGCAATCCTACGTCGATTCAAGGGGAACAATTCAAAGAATTATTTTGAAGTTGGCGACCTAGTGGTAAACAGAGAAGAATATATGGTAACCTATAAGGGCCAAGAACTCAATTTACCTCGCAAGGAGTTTGAACTGTTGTCGTTACTTGCATCTAAACCTCAGAAAGTATTTGAACGCGGAGAAATTTTAGATAGGGTATGGGGCAATGAGGTTGTTGTCGGAGGTAGAACCATTGATGTGCACATTCGTAAACTACGTGAAAAAATAGGGGATAAACACTTCAAAACGATTAAAGGAGTAGGTTACAAATACGTGGATTAGCATGGCTAAAAGACCGTTAAAATCCTATCGATTTTCACTGATTTCATCGTTGTTAATAACGGCTCTTATCCTGCTGGTGACTGTAGGCTTTTCAGTCGTTTTTACCGAAATTTTTCTTTTTAGCACTACCAAAATACTTGCGCTTTTAAGCTGTGGTTTTGTCATTTTCATTTCCGTATTTTTAGTACTCAACTATAGGATTGAAAAATTCATGTACAAGGAAATAAAACAGCTATATCAGGATTTAGAGCCTGAGTTTAGAGGGGAACTGAACGACATTCTTATTACGGACAATATGGACTCGCTGCTCGAAAATGTTAAAGAATTGGCGCTCAGGCGAAGTGTAGAATTGGACAGCCTAAAAGACCAAGCATCTTTCCGCCGTGAATTCTTGGGAAATGTTGCACATGAACTTAAAACGCCATTATTTACAGTCCAGGGTTATATACTCACGCTTTTGGATGGCGCACTTAAAGATGCCTCAGTTAATAAAAAGTACTTGGAACGTGCCAATAAGGGGGTAGAGCGACTTACATATATTGTAAAAGATTTGGATTTACTGACCAAGTTAGAAAAAGAGGACACCCAACTTGAAATGGAAGAATTTGACATCCTCGAATTAATCCAAAGCGTATTTGAATTGCTTGAAATGGAAGCTTCAAAATCCAATATCGAACTTGAGTTTGACCAGAAATACGAAAAAGCCATAACGGTATATGCCGATAGAGAGCGGGTGCAACAAGTTTTGACAAACCTTATCATGAATTCCATTAAGTACGGCAAAAAGAAAGGTACTACAGAAGTAAGCGTTCAGCCTATTTTTGAGAATAAAATTATTGTCAGAGTGCGTGACAACGGAGAGGGCATTGAAGAGGAGCATTTGCCACGCTTATTCGAGCGTTTCTACCGTGTCGATAAAAGTGGTAATCGCCGCAGGGGTGGATCTGGTTTGGGCTTGGCGATTGTTAAGCACATTATCGAAGCGCATAAAGAACAGATTTTTGTTGAAAGCCAACCAGAAATTGGCTCTGAATTTTCATTTACTTTAGAGAAGTCAGAACTGATAGAGGCCCTCTAAAAACATATTGTGGGAAGTAAGAATAAGTTAAAACGATTTAAAGAAAACGAGTCATTTGAAAATGTGATTCAGCCCAGTAGAGCTGATTTGCTTTCCAAATCCTTTGCGCACAAGGGGGCTTGGTCGGCTTTTTTTAAAAATGATAACCCCATAGTTGTTGAGTTGGGTTGTGGTAAGGGTGAGTATACCGTTGGTCTAGCCCGAAAAACCCCCAATACAAACTATATAGGTATTGATATCAAAGGTGCGCGCTTTTGGCGTGGCGCCAAAACAGCCCTTGAAGAAGGGCTTCAAAATGTAGCATTTGTGCGCACACAAATCGAACTCATTGAAGCGGTTTTTGCTCAGGGAGAAGTTGCGGAGATTTGGATTACTTTTCCAGACCCCCAGTACAAGTTTAGGCGCAAACACCACCGATTGACCAATCCAACATTTCTGCGGAGCTACCAACAAGTACTTCAGCCCGAAGGTATTGTGCACCTCAAAACAGATGCTGCTTTTTTGCACGGTTATACGCTTGGTGTTTTAGACGGATGGCGTATAAAACCACTAATGGCACATCACGACATCTATCAATATGTGCATGCCCCAGCAGACGTTATTGGTATTCAAACTTTTTACGAGCAACAATACCGTGAGCAAGGCATTCCCATTACCTATCTTAAATTCTCTTTTCCTACAGATGCAACAACAAAATGACTTTTTTGAACGTGTATACGAAGTAGTGCGACAAATACCCTTTGGTAAGGTAACTACCTATGGGAGTATTGCACAATATTTAGGCGCTGCTAAAAGCGCACGAACGGTTGGTTATGCCATGAATGCCGCACACGCCAAACCCGATGTTCCAGCCCATCGCGTGGTGAATCGTATTGGATTGCTCACTGGAAAACATCACTTTGGCGGAATCAATACCATGCAGCAATTGTTAGAATCAGAGGGGCATGTGATTGTTGATGATCAAATTCAACATTTCGATGCTGTTTTTTGGAACCCAAATGCATAGCCCTAGTCTTAATGCGATATGCTATATTTGTAAACTTATTTAGACTGAATGAAAATTACACGCCCTGCAATTGAACAAGCATTATCCAGTATAAGTTTACCTGGTGCAGGTAAAAATCTTATAGAGGCCAATGCTGTTAAGAACATCAATATTTTTGGTGATGAGGTGGTGGTTGATGTAGAGACGGATAACCCAGCATTACAGGCCAAAAAGAAAACCGAGGTATCTATCATGAAAGCCATTCATGACCAGGTAAATGAAAAGGCCAAAGTAAAGGTGAACATTTTGGTCAAAGCAGTCGAAAAAAAGGACGCTAATTTAATTAAAGGCAAGCCTATTGCGGGTATTCAGCACATTATTGCGGTTGCTTCTGGAAAAGGCGGTGTAGGTAAATCTACGGTTACGGCAAATCTGGCGGTATCCCTTTCCAATATGGGCTTTAAGGTAGGTGTCTTAGATGCGGATATTTATGGCCCTTCTATGCCCATCATGTTTGACGTGGCTAATGAACGCCCACTGGCAAAAAATATTGATGGCGTTTCCAAAATGGTTCCAGTAGCGAACTTTGGTGTTAAGTTGTTGTCTATTGGATTTTTCACCAAGCCAGATCAAGCGGTTATTTGGCGTGGTCCTATGGCGGCAAAAGCACTTAACCAAATGATTTTTGATGCTGCCTGGGGAAAGCTGGATTTTTTATTAATTGACCTACCACCTGGTACAGGGGACATTCATTTAAGCATCATGCAATCGTTACCCATTACTGGGGCAGTGGTTGTCAGCACACCACAGGCCGTGGCACTAGCCGATGCAAAAAAAGGCGTTGCTATGTTCCAGCAAAAAAACATTCAAGTGCCGGTGTTAGGTATCGTTGAGAATATGGCGTATTTCACTCCCGAGGAGTTGCCTGACAATAAATATTATATTTTTGGCAAGTCTGGAGCAAAGTATTTAGCAGAAGATTTAAAAATTCCTTTTTTGGGAGAACTGCCACTTGTACAAAGTATTCGTGAAGCAGGAGACATGGGTCGGCCTGCAGCCATGCAAGAAAAAACAGTTGTTGCAGATGCCTTTACGGAAGTCACCCGAGCTGTTGTGTCAGAAGTGGTACGACGAAACGAACAACTACCGCCTACCGAGGCGATTAAAATAACCACTATGGCAGGTTGTGCTGCTGTAACAAAAAAATAGGCTATGTCAGATTTAAACCAACGTATTGAACAAGCTCTTGAAGAAATCCGTCCATTTTTAAAATCCGATGGGGGAGATATTGAACTTGTAGGCATTGAAAATAACACGGTTAAAGTCCAACTTTTGGGCGCCTGTGTGGGTTGTTCTGTAAATCAGATGACACTCAAGCAAGGGGTTGAATTGACCGTAAAAAAATACGCTCCCGAGATTGACCAAGTGGTTAGTGTAGACTAAGCATAAAAAAGCCCCCGCATCGGAAGCTTTTATTTTTAAAGGCAGCAATTGTTTTAGCTTGTTTTTCTGGAAACAAAGGCAACCAAAACACCACCTATCGTGTACATGGCTAGCCAATAAACACTGTCTAAGGCATAATATTCTGCTTCAGCAAAATCAGTTGTAGCATAGTTAATAAAACTCATAGAAGCAATTGTGAATAATGTGGCCCAGATACCAAAGGCAAAACCTTTTTTATTGCTGTATATCCCATTAGACCATTTTTGGAAAACACGTACAAATGTGTAAGAAAACAACAGCACACCAATTCCTAATATTCCAAAATAATAGGAATCTCTAGCAATGGGATTGATTACGTATTCACTAAGACATGCATCTGCCACAGTGTAAAATAAGGGCGGAACAAAATAAAAAAATAGGGAGACCACAATAGTTGACCAGATAATAGATTTAGAAAACATAATATTCAATTTAGGTTAAGTATATTCAAATGTATAAAATTTAAATTAAGATATGTTTTAGCCCTTACAACAGTAATTAAGCATGTATATTTGTGGAGCATGGAAAAGCGCTTTATTTCTAGTAACGCCCAACCCCAACAAGATGCTTATCATACCAAATGGCAAGCACCAAGCAATATAGCCCTTGTAAAATATTGGGGAAAAACGCTTCCGCAATTACCTAAAAATGCATCTTTAAGCTTTACCCTCTCCGATGCGCAGACCAAAACGGAAGTTAATTTTACACCATTAGGCGCCCCCACCAAAAAAGTCTCTTTCAGCATCCTTTTTGAAGGAGAAGAAAAGCCGAGTTTTCGGCCAAAACTCGAAGCCTTTTTTGATCTCATTACAGCTTATCAGCCTTTTTTGTTGCACTATGATATCGCCATAAGTTCTCATAATACTTTTCCGCACAGCAGTGGCATTGCCTCTTCTGCCTCGTCTATGGCTGCACTGGCAGCTTGCTTGGTAGATTTGGAATCTCAATTGTCGCCCATGGATGAAAAACTAAAGC
>ERZ887830.378-NODE-378-length-28534-cov-62.271217_pt1 | contig 28534 bp, 26 predicted proteins | sample MGYA00521101_ERZ887830 | MGnify/ENA primary metagenome ERZ887830 (study PRJEB32303, sample SAMEA104408592) | aquatic metagenome | biome: Marine water; feature: Pelagic; material: water | place: Baltic Sea | collected 2014-06-05T16:38:00 | depth 1,762 m ... | reverse complement strand
CAGTGTGGCATTCCGCAAGAAAAACCCCGTGTACGCGTTACCGCTAGTGGCGTGAGCTGTGATCCCAACTCGGGTTGTTGTTAAAAAACAGCACTTGCCACCTTGTGGATATTATCCGATTTGCCCATAGAATAATAGTGTAAAAAGGGCACGCCAGCAGCAATCAACTCCTTGCTTTGTGCGATACACCAGTCAATACCCACTTGGCGAATCGCCTCCTTGGTCTTGGCTTTTAGGACCTCTTTTATCAATGCTTCAGGCAGGTCAACATGAAAACGGTGTGGAATCAAATTGAGTTGCTTTTGGGTTGCCAGTGGCTTTAAGCCCGGGATAATGGGCACCTCAATACCCGCCTTACGGCAACTGTCTACAAAGGCAAAAAACTTGCTGTTGTCAAAAAACATTTGGGTCACCACATAGTCGGCGCCGGCTTCAATTTTCTTCTTTAGAAAGTGAATGTCGCTTTCCATATTGGGGGCTTCCATATGCTTTTCGGGATAGCCCGCCACACCTATGCAAAAATCCGTTTGGGTGGAGTTTTTTAAATCCTCGTCCAAATACACCCCGTGGTTCATCTCGTCTATTTGACGGACCAAATCCACAGCAAAAGCATTACCTGTAGGCTCGGGTTTAAAATAGGTTTCTGACTTTACGGCATCGCCTCTAAGTGCCACCACATTGTCAATCCCTAAAAAACCCATGTCAATCAAAAAGTTCTCCGTGTCTTCCTTTGTAAAGCCACCACAGAGCACATGCGGAATAGCATCTACTTGATACTTGTTTTGGATGGCAGCACAAATTCCCACCGTACCCGGGCGCTTGCGCACAATGCGTTTTTCCAACAATCCGTTAGCAAGCTCCTTGTAGTCGTATTCTTCACGGTGATAGGTCACGTCTATAAACGGCGGCTTGAATTCCATCAACGGATCAATATTATCAAAAATAGTTTGGATGTTTTGCCCTTTTAGGGGTGGCAAAATCTCAAAAGAAAACAAGGTTTTGCCCTTAGCGCTTTGGATGTGATTGGTTACTTTCATCTTATTCGTTTAGGTTGGGTTGTAGCCACTTGGTGGCTGTTGTTAAGGGGATGTTTTTTCGTGTGGCATAGTCCTGCAACTGGTCGGGGTTAATCTTTCCCAAACCAAAATAGCTAGCTTCTGGATGCGCAAAATAATAACCCGATACCGAGGCTGCCGGCCACATGGCCAGGCTTTCGGTCAGCTCCACGTTGATGCGCTCTTTTACTTGCAGTATTTCCCAAATGGTTTCTTTTTCCAAATGGTCGGGGCAGGCAGGATAGCCCGGCGCCGGACGGATGCCGCTGTATTTTTCTTTGATTAAGTCCTCGTTGGATAGGGATTCACTAGGTTCATAGCCCCAATGTGTGGTACGCACCTGCTTGTGTAAATACTCCGCAAAGGCCTCTGCCAAGCGATCGGCAAGCGCCTTGACCATGATGCTATTATAATCGTCGTTGCGAGCTTCAAATTCTTTGGCTAATTCTGCCGTACCAAAACCTGCCGTTACGCAAAAACAGCCCATATAATCTTGAACACCCGAGTCTTTTGACGCAATATAATCGGAAAGCGCACGGTAGGGTTTGCCCTTGCTTTTCAGCAGTTGCTGGCGCAGGGTTCTAAAGTGGTGCGTCTCATGTTCGTGTGTTACTTCAATGTCGTCTTGGTCGTTGCTGTTGGCCTTAAAAAGTCCAAACACCGCCTTGGCTTGTAGTAGTTCCCCATCAATGATTTGCTGCAGCATGGCTTTGGCATCGGCAAAAAGCTGGGTGGCTTCTGTGCCCACAACCTCGTCGGTCAATATTTCGGGATAACGTCCGTGTAAATCCCACGAACGGAAAAAGGGCGTCCAATCAATATAATCCACCAAAGCGTGCAATGGCTGCTCCAATACGTGTATGCCCAATTGCTTGGGAACTGAGGGCGATTGCTGCTTAAAATCAATGCGAAAACGTTTTTCACGAGCTTCGGCCAAGGGGACATAGGTCTTGTGTTCGCTGCGTTGCTGAAAGCGTTCCCGCAGGTCGTCATACTCCGATTTTATATCAGATTTATACTTTTTATTGCTGTCGGGCTTTAACAAATTTCCCACCACGGTAACCGCACGAGAAGCATCGTTTACGTGCACCACCGTATGGTCATATTGAGGTGCAATCTTTACGGCAGTATGCGCCCTAGAAGTGGTAGCGCCACCGATCAATACGGGAATGTTTTTACCCGTCTTGTTGAGTTCTTTTACCAAGTACACCATTTCGTCTAGCGAGGGCGTAATCAACCCCGACAAACCTATGGCATCCACTTTCTCGGCAAGGGCCTTTTCAATGATGCGTTCTGGTGGTACCATAACCCCCATATCAACAATGTCGTAGTTGTTACAACCCAAGACCACACCGACAATATTTTTACCAATATCGTGTACGTCGCCTTTGACGGTTGCCATCAATATTTTTCCGGCAGCTTCTGGCTTTCCTTCTTGGGCTGCTTCAATATAAGGAAGTAAATAGGCAACGGCTTTTTTCATCACCCTTGCGGATTTGACCACCTGTGGGAGGAACATTTTTCCACTGCCAAACAAATCGCCCACCACGTTCATGCCATCCATCAAAGAACCTTCAATGACTTCAATGGGCGCCTTAGCCGCTTGGCGTGCTTCTTCCACATCTTCCACCACAAACTGATCGATACCTTTTACCAATGCATGCGTGATGCGCTCCTGCAACGGAAGGCTGCGCCAAGCCAGGTCATTTTTCGTTTTTACCTTGCTCCCACCCTTTACCTGCTCAGCAAATTCCAGCAAGCGCTCGGTGGCATCGTCTCTGCGATTGAGCAATACATCTTCTACCCGTTCCAACAAATCTTTTGGGATTTCATCATAGACCTCCAGCATGCTGGGGTTAACGATGCCCATAGTCATGCCGTGCTGTATGCCGTGGTATAAAAAAGCGGCATGCATGGCTTCGCGCACCCTGTTGTTTCCCCTAAAAGAAAAGGACACATTACTCACCCCACCACTGACGTGGGCATGGGGAAGGTTTTTGCGTATCCATTGGGTGGCCTTAAAAAAGTCAAGGGCGTTGTTTTTGTGTTCTTCCATGCCAGTGGCAACTGGAAAAATATTGGGATCGAAAATGATGTCTTGTGGGGGGAAGCCAACTTGATCTACAAGAGTATCGTATGAACGCTTGCAAATTTCGATGCGCCTTTCTAGCGAGTCTGCCTGACCTTTTTCATCAAAGGCCATAACGATGACCGCAGCGCCATAGCGCCGAATGAGTTTAGCTTGTTGGATAAAGGCCGCTTCGCCTTCTTTAAGGCTAATGGAATTAACCACGCATTTGCCCTGCACCACTTGCAAACCGGCTTCAATAATTTCCCATTTAGAACTGTCAATCATGATGGGGATACGGGCGATGTCTGGCTCGGCTTGAATAAGGTTTAGAAAACGCTGCATGGTCGCTACGCCGTCAATCATACCCTCGTCCATATTCACGTCCAATATCTGTGCGCCGCCGTCCACTTGCTCACGGGCAATTTCCACTGCCGTTTCAAAATCGTCTTGTTCAATAAGGCGTAAAAAACGTCTTGAACCCGTAACATTGGTGCGTTCGCCAATATTGACAAAGTTGGTGTCTGGCCGCACGACTAGGGGCTCCAATCCAGAAAGCGTTAAAAACTTTGGATCAGACATCTTGTAAAATTTTTCTGGGTGTATGGGTGGTTGCCGCTTGGGCGAGTAGTTGAATGTGTGCTGGCGTTGAACCGCAGCAGCCGCCAATTATGTTAACCAATCCATCAATCATATACGACTCGATTAGGTCACACATCTGTTGGGGGGTTTGGTCGTATTCGCCAAAGGCATTGGGCAGCCCGGCATTGGGGTGTGCCGACACATAGCACTGGGCTTGTTGCCCAAGGCGTTGTACGTAAGGTTTTAATTGATCTGCGCCCAAGGCGCAGTTAAAGCCTACACTTAGCAAATCAATGTGGGCGATGGAAACCAAAAAAGCCTCTACCGTTTGTCCCGAAAGCGTACGGCCAGAAGCGTCTGTAATGGTACCGCTAACCATCACGGGGATATCAGTATTTAGTTCTTCTTTGAGTTCGTCTATGGCAAAAAGAGCCGCTTTGGCATTGAGCGTATCAAAAACGGTTTCTACCAAAAGCATATCAACGCCACCTTCAATAAGGCCAGTCGCTTGCTGCTTGTAAGCCACTTTGAGTTCATCAAAAGTGATGGCGCGGTAGCCGGGGTCATTCACGTCTGGCGACATACTCGCGGTTTTGTTGGTAGGGCCTATGGAACCTGCCACAAATCGGGGTTTTGACGGATCCTTGGCGGTATAGTCATCGGCTGCTTTGCGTGCAATCTGTGCCGAAGCCACATTGAGTTGGGTTACATGGTCTTCTAACGCATAATCAGCCATGGCAATGGTAGTTCCTGAAAAGGTATTGGTTTCAATGATATCTGCCCCAGCTTCCAAATACTTGGCGTGCACCTCATAAATAGCGTCCGGTTGGGTAATGGAAAGCAAATCGTTGTTGCCAACAAGTGGTATGTGATGGTCTTTGAATTGCGTACCGCGAAAATCCTCCTCATTAAAATTATAGGCCTGCAACATGGTACCCATGGCACCATCCAGCACCAATATTTTTTCTGATAATAAGGCTTCTACGTTTTTCATTTTAGGTTGTCAAGGGCTTGTGTTAGGTCTTGGATAATATCGTCGGGGTGTTCTAGTCCAACTGAGATACGGACAAGTCCGTCTGTAATCCCAACAGCCAAACGATCTTCCACAGTTAGTTTACTGTGCGTGGAAATTGCGGGTTGGGTTACGATGGTGCGGGAGTCGCCCAAATTGGAAGAGCGTGAACACATCTTTACGCCATCCATAAGTTTTTTACCGCCATCTATACCGCCTTTCACTTGAATGGTAATGATATTACCGCCGCGTTTCATTTGTTTTTTGGCAATGGCATATTGGGGATGATCCTTGTGGAAGGGATAACGCACCGCTTCTATAGCCTCATGCTCCAACAAAGACGTTACGATTTTTTCAGCATTGTCACAATGTCGATCTACGCGAACAGCCAAGGTTTCCAAGCTCTTGGAAAGCGTCCAAGCGTTGAACGGAGACATCGCCGGCCCTGTTGTTCGGGCAAAGGCATTGATTTCTTGAATAAGGTCGGTTCGACCAACGGTTACTCCGCCCAGTACCCTACCCTGTCCATCGATAAGTTTGGTTGCCGAGTGGATGACCAAATCAGCGCCAAAGGCAATGGGTAGCTGCAAGTATGGCGTGGCAAAACAATTGTCAATAACCAGTATAAGGTTATGTTTTTTTGCCAAGGCACCCAACCGTTCTAAATCCAAAATCTGCAATCCTGGATTGGTAGGGGATTCAGCATAAATCATCTTAGTTTTGGGCGTAATAAACGCCTCAAAATTGTCCAAATCTGCAATATCAAAATAGGTGGTTTCAATATTCCATTTGGGAAAAATTTTAGTAAACAGCCCATGTGTGGAGCCAAAAACAGCTCGAGCAGAAAGGATATGGTCACCACTGTTTAGGAGTGCGGCAAAAGTGCCAAATACGGCAGCCATACCAGTGGCAAAAGCACAGCCATCAGCGGCTCCTTCCATCTGGCAAATTTTCTCAACAAATTCATTGGTGTTGGGATTGGTAAATCGGCTGTATATGTTCCGTTGCTTTTCCTCGGCAAAGGAGGCACGCATTTCTTCAGCATCGTCAAAAACAAAGCTAGACGTTAGATATAGCGGCACGCTATGCTCGTCGTGCTGCGATCTTGCTGCTTGCGTACGAACGGCATTGGTTTCAAATTTTTTTGGGTTCATAGGGCGTGTTATTTACAATTACAGAAAAGCTTACCTCGGCAGTGGCTGCCAGCGTTAGGGAAACCGAACAATACTTTGTGAATGACAACTCGGCTGCACGGTATATTTTTTCGGGTTTTACATCTCCGGTAACGCGTACCGTCGCATGCACTTTTGTGAAAAGTGATGGTGCAGGTTTGTCTACACGGTCGCCATTAATATCAATTTCTAGGCTATCAAAAACTACTTTTTGTTTGTTTAGAATTGAGATAATATCAATACTAGAACAGCCAGCTACTCCCATAAGCAGCAGTTCCATTGGGCTTGCACCTTTGGGGTTTTCTGCAGATTTATTGTCAATAGCAATTTGATGACCGCTATTGTTTTCGATGGTGGCGTAAAAGCCAGACTGGTGGGTGAGTTTTACATTCATACATGTTCATGGATTGGGATAAATACTTCTTCTAGTAAGTTTATTAATTGGTCGTGTTCAATCAAAAAGGCATCGTGGCCGTGAATGGAGTTGATGGTCTTAAAAAACACATTGGGCTTTACATTCAACAGTCGACGGTAGGTTTCCCTATTGTCTTCGTGGGTAAAAAATAAGTCCGTATCAATGGATACAATGAAAATATTACCCGTTACTTTTTCCACCAATGTCTCAAACGAATCACGTTCGTGGCAAATATCAATGCTGCCCAACAAATGATTCATCGACTTATAGGCGCTAATATCAAAACGGCTAGCCAATTTATCGCCATGATACAGCATCCATGTTTCGACGTTAAATTTATTTTGCTCCTTGTTGATGGTACGGTCAAATCGAAATTTCAAAGATTGTGGCGTTCTGTAACACAACATGGCGTGAATGCGCGCATCCTCAAGTGGGTTTTGGGAGTTGTGCAGCAATCGGTCTTGGAGCAAGACATTTGCCAAAATCCAATCGGAAGCTTCCCAATGACAAGCAATAGGGATAACGTTACGAATAAAATGCGGGTGTGATACCGCCATTTCCCATGCCAGTGCACCGCCAATGGAACCGCCAATGGCAGCAAAGAGCTCGGATACGCCGAGTTCGTCTAAAGCTATTTTAAAGGCTTCAGAGACATCACGTAATATCCAATCTTTGTAGGAAGTTAAAAAGTCATCGTCAAAGCCATTGCCAGGAAAATTAAAGGCAATAACGCTGTACACTTCAGTATCTATCAACTTTTTTGGACCGATAATATCGCTCCACCATCCTTCTTCACCCGACACATTTGAATTGCCTGTAAGTGAATGATTCACCAAAACAACAGGTGCTTCGTGCAGCGCCTTACCAAATACTTGGTAGGATAAGGTCAAAGGAATGACCTTGCCGCTGTGCAGCTTAAAGGAAGGGATACTATGTTTCTGAAGTGACGACATATTGCCTTTTATTCTTTTTTACTATTTATAGTGTGTCAAAAGCAGCTTGTAAGTCGGCTTTTAAATCTTCAACATCTTCAAGTCCAACAGACAAGCGGATAAGGTCATTTGTGACCCCAGTATCTTCTTGCTGTTCTGGTGTAAGTTGCTGGTGCGTTGTACTCGCATTGTGGATAATGAGCGATTTTGAATCCCCAAAGTTGGCAAGCAAAGAGAAAATCTTGGTGTTATCCGCAATTTTCTTAGCCGCTTCAAATCCACCCTTAACACCAAAAGTAACAACGCCACTCTGGCCGTCTTTTAGGTATTCTTTTGCCAGGCCATTGTATTTGCTCGATGCCAAACCTGGATAGTTTACCCAAGCTACGGATTCGTTTTCGCTTAACCATGTTGCCAGTTCAAGCGCATTTTGGCTGTGTCGTTGCATTCTAACCGAAAGGGTTTCTATTCCTTGAATGATTTGGAATGCATTAAAAGGACTGATTGCAGCTCCCAAATCACGTAGGCCCTCTACTCTGATTCTTGCAATATAAGCCGCAGGGCCTAAGGCCTCGTGGTAGTTTAGTCCGTGGTATGAAGGCGATGGAGAGGTGAATTCTGGAAATTTACCACTCGACCAATCAAAAGTACCTGCGTCAATAATAACACCACCCATAGAAGTACCGTTACCGTTTAGGTATTTGGTTAAGGAGTGAATAACAATGTTTACACCGTGCTCAATAGGCTTTAGCAAGGCAGGCGTAGCAACAGTGTTGTCCACCATAAAAGGAACCTTGTGTTTCTTGGCTACTTTAGAAATGGCTGCCAAATCAAGGACATCCAGTTTTGGATTCCCCAAAGACTCTGCAAAAATAAGACGGGTATTGTCTTGGACGGCGGCTTCAAAATTGGCAACGTCGTTTGGATCAACAAAAGTTGTGGTGATGCCAAAGCGTGGCAACATCGACTTAAGCATATTATACGACCCGCCGTATAAGCTGTTTGAAGAAACAATATGGTCTCCCGCTTTTAAGAACGTGAGGATTCCTGTAGATAGCGCTGCAGTTCCAGAACAAGTGGCAACAGCGGCTATTCCACCCTCAAGTGCTGCCATGCGCTGCTCCAGCACATCGGTAGTTGGGTTGTTTAGTCGGGTATAAATATATCCAGGTTCTGCTAAAGCAAAGAGGTTAGCAGCGTGTTCTGCATTGTTAAAGACAAAAGAAGTGGACTGATATAAAGGCACCGCTCTTGTTCCTTGTGTTTTTGTTACGTCATGACCTACGTGTAGGGCGTCAGTAGAAAAGTTTGATTTACTCATGTTATTGTTTTAAAATTGATTCTTAAATGTTTGTACTAAATCGAGTTTTTCCCAAGTGAATAATTCCACCTCACAGTCAATACGACCATTATAGGGTGACTCGAATGTCTTTTTTACAGTTTCAGGCTTTCGGCCCATATGTCCATAAGCTGCCGTTTCTTCATAGATAGGATTGCGGAGTTTGAGGCGTTGCTCAATTCCAAAGGGTGATAAATCTACGAGCGTGGCAATTTTTTCTGCTATCTCAGCATCTGAATGTGTGCTTTTTGATGTTCCGTAAGTATTGATAAATATAGACGTTGGCGCTGCTACACCAATGGCATAACTCAATTGCACCAATACCTCATCACAAACCGCGGCTGCTACCAAGTTTTTGGCAATATGTCTTGCGGCATAGGCAGCACTTCTGTCTACTTTAGAAGGATCTTTACCGCTAAATGCTCCTCCGCCGTGTGCGCCTTTTCCGCCATAGGTGTCTACAATAATCTTACGGCCCGTAAGACCCGTATCTCCGTGAGGACCACCAATGACAAATTTTCCTGTTGGGTTGATGTGATAAACAATATCATCGCCAAAAAGCGCCTGAATATGTGCTGGATATTCGGCAATAACGGCAGGAATAACCAATGTAATTAAATCTTTTCTGATTTTGGTCAACATGGCTTCGTCTTCGTCAAAATCGTCGTGTTGGGTTGAAATTACAATGGTGTCAACACGCAGTGGCTTGTGATCGTCTGCATATTCAAGTGTCACTTGTGACTTGGCATCTGGTCGCAGATAGGGTATGGCTGTTTTTTCTCTTCTAAAATCAGACAATACACGCATGATTTTATGGGAAATATCAAGAGCCAAGGGCATATAATTATCGGTTTCATTGGTGGCATACCCGAACATAATACCTTGGTCTCCGGCGCCTTGTGCAGCTGCTTCATCCCTATCAACGCCTTGGTTAATATCGGGTGACTGTTCGTGAATAAGTGAAATTACACCACAGGAATCGCCAGAAAATTGATAGGCGTCTTTGTTATAGCCGATACGGTTTATGGTTCGACGCGTTATGGACTGAACATCCAAGTACGTTTTGCTTTTTACCTCACCAGCTACAACGGCCTGACCTGTAGTGACGAGGGTTTCGCAAGCTACCTTGCTGTTGGGATCAAATGCGATAAAGTGATCTAATAGCGCATCACTAATTTGATCTGATACTTTGTCTGGGTGTCCTTCACCTACTGACTCTGATGTAAAAAAATATGACATAATCTTGCTTTTGGGGAGTATATAGACTGATTGCAGTAATCAAAAGCAAGCTGTTTTAGCAGTTTTTTTGAGAGGTTGCAATCAGTCAAATCCTTCCTCTGTGGGCACAAATATACAACAAGATGAAACTTTACAAAGAAATTTTATCGAAAACTTACGGAGACCCCAACATTTAGGGTATTGAATTCCTGAAGCGTGTAATTGGCAAAGATCTTTAAAAACAGTAAATTGGCTCTGGCACCGATCATGGCGTGAGTACCAGTGTATGCCTTATCTGAACTTAAGGGATTGGAACGTGTTTTTGATGTTCCATCAGCAAGAGAAATAGTATAATCGCCAAGCATATCAAATGCCGCATCTCCTTTGCCGTAGCCAAACCCACCCACAATACTGATGACTGGAAAGTCTAATGACCCAAGTGCTTGAATCATATAAGTATTGACCTCAGCTGAAATTTGCTGATTTGGATACGCATTGCTTAGTCCGTACTTCACGTTTAATGAAGTATAAGATCCAAGTAGTGACACATTTAATGGAAGCTTATCAAACAATCCAAAATATTGCATCAAATTATGTTTTAAACCAACACCAAAAACATCAACTTGGGCACCTTGACTTTCAAACTTTGGCAAATAACGTACAATAACATCTGTATTAAAAAACAATCCGACCCCAGCCTGTAAGTAAGGGACTGGAAGCGAATTCATAACCAATTTATCTTCAAGACCGCCAGGTATGTTTACAGATTGAGAAGTGCTTGTGCCTGGCAAGGTATAGGTAAACGTTGTGCTGCCTTTAGCACCAAAAACCGTATTAGCTGATGATGCGGTGGATGTAAGTTGTTCCAAATTAAGCGCATTTATCGAGAATGACTTTGCCGCATCTGAAACACTGGGCGAAGCAAGGCCAATAGTTAAATCAATGCCGAGCTTTTTGTGCGTTTTAGCAGAAGATGCCCAACCCGAATTTAGGGCATAGGTGAAGGATTCGCCTAAAGGAGCTGTATAGGCTTCAAAAAGAATATTAGCGTCTTTAGTTGATGCGGCCAACACGTTGTCTAAATCATCAAATAATTGCGCTGAAGAAAAGGTTGCGGTAAGCGAAATGATAAGTATGGTGAGGTTTTTCATGTTTAGTTGATTTGATGCTATTCACCCAAATATACATTAAATAAAATATTTGAGCGTGAGGTAGATAAAACGCGGTTGAATCATATACAGCGTAGTAGTTTGCGAAATCCCAGAGAAATTATCTCTATTAATACTGCTGTTGCCCAATACATTTTTAGCTTGAATACCAAACTCCCATTTACTGTCTTTTTTGTTGTAGAGCAATGACGCAGATAAGTCGTCATATTTGTTTAGAGAAGTACTCCCCAAGCGATAATCATAGAAGCTGTAATCAGCCAAAAAGATAAATCCGTTCAAAAAAGCAGCATCCACACCAACAAAAGGGCGCTCAGTAATATAGTAGCGAACCCTGTCCTCGTCTTTTGTGCGGTTGTTGTTGTAGCTGTAGCCCACTTGTACATTGGGAGCAGCCTTAAAGTTGGTGGATAAGGTTGCGCTCGCAAACTGAGTGAAGTAGTTGAATTGGCGCAAATCTCCATTTACAATATTGTAGGATTTGTTTTTATTGGCACGAAGCGTAAAGCTTGTTTTTAGGTTATTAAACCTTTTTTGAAGCCGTGCATTAATGTTGATTCGCTCTTCTGCTTTTGGGGAATTAAAGGGAGAAGACTCACGATTGATCCCTGACACAACATTTACCGTTTTAAAATTATCGAACTGTTTTCGATAGTTCATTCGAATAAAGATATTCGTGAAATTGAACATATTGAAATTGAAGTAGTTTAAAGAGAAATTGTGGAAATACGCAGGTTTTAATGTGCTATTCCCAAGAAATAATCTGTTGTAGTTGCTAAAGGTATAGCTCTCACCCAGCCTACTCACATCGGAATATTGTAGTTGTGCGCGATAAGTAAAGCGCAGCGTTTCTGATTTGCGAAACTGATACCGAACCCAAACATCTGGCAAAATCCTTGTCTCCTTGCTCGAAGTGGGATTCAACTGAAGGGTTTTGATATCGTAGTTGTGCAACGTAAAACCTGGATTGATTAGGAACTTCCCCAGCTTTACTCGGTAACGAACGGCAGTGTATATATCCGAGAAATCAAAGTTAACGTCGTTTATCAAATTTGGCTCGTCAAAAACAGTAAGCGTTCCTTCAACCGTATTTCCCATACTTGAATTATAGTCTTGTCTTACCTGCGTGGTGCCCACCGTAAAATTTAAACTCGCCGTATCATTCAGCATATAGTAATATTCCAAACGACCGTCGAGCTTATTGGTTTTTGTAAAACGATTCTGTTGAACCAAATATCCCTCGGGCTGATAGCTTAAAGGGAGCACTTCTGGAAATAGAATCCGTTCTTTTTGTAATTCAAAAAACGGGTTTTCCTCTTGTAGCGTATGCTGTAACTCAAGCGCAAAAATATGCTTCTCGTTGAGTGTGAAATAGGCATTTAAGTTCTGACTCAACTGCTTTGGTGTTTGTTCGCGTAGCGAGCTGATGTCCTCAACTCTTCTAGCGGTTGACGTTAAGTCGCTATATTCCGACTCATCGGCTTTTCGGTAGAAAATATCATACTCAAACTGAAAGTCAGGATTTGCATTGTAAAGCGTGCTAAACTTATACAGTTCTGATGTGTTTGACTGGTCAAAATTATTGTCCGTTATTTCAGTTGCGCCAGTTGAGGTAAAGGTGCGCTCGCGAATGGAATTGATTTGGGTGTTGTTTTTTGAAAGTATCGCAAAACCGGAAAAGGTTAATCCCTCTTTGGGTTGGTGCGAAAAGTTAGTTGCGGCAAAATCGTTTTCAATGGAAGCTGCATTGTTGTTTTGGAGATTTGAAAGCCCCACGTCGTCGGTTTGAATTTGAATGGAAGAACCACTTTGGTTGCTCTGGTTTCTAAATCCACCTGTGAATCGAAAATAATCCCGTCTTGTAAATGGGTTTTCGCCAAGGTTATTTCTATTTCCTAGAAAGTTTATGCTGGTTTTTGGGCTGTAATAAAACACTTTTGGGTTTAGTAATATGCGGTCTTTTTCGCCCCCACCTGCACCTAATTCACCAAACCAAAAGCGGTCTTTTCCTTCTTTTAATTTGATGTTGATGGCTATGTTATCATCGTTATTGGTGACGCCACTCAACTGTGAAATTTCATTAAAGTTTTTTAATACCTGAACCTTGTCAACGGCATTTGCGGGTATGTTTTCTGTGGCAATTTTTGAATCGCCATCAAAGAAATCTTTTCCCTCAACCATGACCTTTCTTACCTGTCGGCCTTCAACTTCAATTTGACCGTCAGCATTGATTTCAACGCCAGGCAAGTTTTCCAATACATCTTTTAATTTGCGTTCTGAACCTGTATTAAAGGAATCGGCATTATACACAATGGTATCGCCTTGAATGGATACGGGCATTTCATAGGTAACCTCAACACCTTCTAGCTGCTCTGCTTGCTCATACATCACAATCACCTCATTGAGGTCAGTGGATGATTTGCGCGATAGGGCTACGGGTTTATATCCCAAATATGAAACCTTTATGCTGTAGGGAACATCTTTTTTAATTCCAATAGAAAATTTACCGTCCAAATCGGATATGGCAAAATTGTCCATTCGATTTGTTTCTTGGTTGGTAGCTACAATATTTGCGGTGGATATGGCCATGCCAAGACTGTCTAACACGACTCCTTCAAACCTAATGTTTTGGCTCCAAACACTTGCTGAGATGGCAAATGCGAGCAGTACCCCTATTTTTCTTATGTCCATTTATTATCCTCTAATCATTATGCGATTTCCGTTGCCTCTGTTTCCATTGTTTCGAAAACGTTCTCGCATTTCTTCTGCCTTTTTTTCTCTAATTTTTGAAAATTCCTTTTGGGTAACTGCCTGCCCTTTTTTAGGTGCTTCAAGCTTGATTTTATCTTTGACATTCATCTGCACTTCGGTACAAACCAAAACCCTATTGTCGTCTTGTGCCATGAGCACCAATCCTGGTAGACCAAAATAGCTTGCTGGTCCAGCAGAAATGGGAATGTCGGGAGTAAACCAAACAGAGACCGTTACAGCTACTTTTTCGGGTGCTTCCGCTTCTTTTTCTTCTTCTTTATTGCGATTGCCGAAGGACATCCTAAAGCTTGTTGGTTCCTTCATATAAATATAAGTGGCTTCATAAGCGGTGTATTGTCCAATTTGCTTGGATTCACCAGTAAAACTCCATTCGCGCTGTTTCATGTTTTTTGACACCAAAAACATCTTGCCAAATAGTTCTTGTTGGCTTGTTTGCTTGCGGGTGGCAAGGTCGGTATGTGTAATGCTGCCATCACCTCCACCAAAACGCATCGACATGCCCCCGCGTCCCCCTTGTGGGCTGTCTAGCTTTTCTTCTTTTTTGTATAAAGATTGTGTTTGATCAAAAAAAAGATGAAAATTTTGGGGTTCGGACATGCGTTTTTTAATACGCTCCACTACATTTTTTGGGATATTGGGGTTGTTTGTAAAGTCCATATCCATACTTACTTTCATGGTGTAAGTTGCTTTTGCAAGCTGTGCGCTTGAAAAGGATGCTGTTAAAATCAATAGGGGTAAGAGAATTTTATTCATATCGTCGATAATTATTAGACCTAATAAATCTAAAAAAGTTTTAATTTAAATTATAGCTATCAAAGAGAGATATTTTTTTGGAAAGATACTTATATTGTGGCTAAATTATACATATGCATATTGCCATAGCTGGAAATATAGGAGCTGGAAAAACATCGCTCACAGAACTATTACACAAACACTACGGATGGGAAGCACATTATGAAGATGTTGTTGAAAACCCATACCTAGATGATTTTTATGCCGAAATGGAACGTTGGTCATTTAACCTTCAAATCTATTTTCTCAACAGCCGATTCCGACAAATCTTAGAGATTCAAAAAAAAGGGAATGACGTGGTGCAAGACCGCTCCATATATGAGGATGCGCACATTTTTGCGCCCAACCTCAATGCCATGGGACTCATGACCCATCGTGATTTTAAAAATTACCAAGCTGTTTTTGAGCTTATGGAGTCTTTGGTTAAAGGTCCAGACCTGATGATATATTTAAGAAGTTCGATTTCAAATCTTGTGTCGCAAATACACAAGCGCGGACGCGATTATGAAAACTCCATTAGTATTGAGTATTTAAGCAGGCTTAATGAGCGCTATGAGGCATGGGTACACAACTACGACAAAGGGAAAGTCCTTATCATTGATGTGGACGACCTAAACTTTGTGGACAACAAAGAAGACCTCAGTGTTGTAATTGAAAAAATTGATGCGGAATTAAGCGGGCTTTTTACTACTTCGTAACGCCAAGTTCACCTTCAGCAGTTGTAATGGCCTCTTGTACTTCTGTAGCCGTACCTTCGAATACCTTTACTTGTTCCACTTCCTGACCATCTTGATCTGTAACAACCGTTAGGGTGCCTTTGGCCATCCCTTCATCGGTGCGCTCCATTTGCACTTCAACGTGAACTACATCTGAACTGTGACCATCACCCAATAGCGGCGCCATCACAAGGCCGATCAAACAAGTAAGCTTAATCAAAATATTCATGGAAGGACCTGAAGTGTCTTTAAATGGATCTCCAACCGTGTCGCCAGTAACCGCAGCTTTGTGTGCTTCACTACCTTTAAAGGTCATCTCACCATCAATCTCCACACCTGCTTCAAATGATTTTTTTGCGTTGTCCCATGCACCACCAGCGTTATTTTGGAAAATAGCCCACATAACACCAGACACACATACACCAGCCATATAGCCACCGAGTGGTTCAGCACCAAACAATAAACCAATAAAAATAGGGGTGATTATGGTAATCAAACCAGGCAATAGCATTTCCTTAAGCGCAGCCTTGGTAGAGATATCCACACATTTGGCATACTCAGGCTTTCCTTTACCTTCTAGAATTCCGGGGATTTCTTTAAACTGACGACGTACCTCTTGTACCATTTCCATAGCAGCCTTACCAACAGATTGCATGGCAAGCGCAGAAAATACAACAGGAATCATACCCCCTACAAACAACATGGCCAATACGTCAGCCTTAAAGATGTTGATCCCATCAATGCCCGTAAAGGTTACATAGGCAGCAAAAAGCGCCAAGGCAGTAAGTGCAGCAGAAGCAATGGCAAAACCTTTACCTACCGCAGCAGTGGTGTTTCCAACAGAATCCAAGATGTCTGTACGCTCACGTACTTGTGGCTCAAGCTCGCTCATTTCAGCAACACCTCCAGCGTTATCGGCAATAGGACCAAATGCATCAATGGCCAACTGCATCGCTGTAGTAGCCATCATGGCAGAAGCAGCAAGTGCAACGCCGTAGAAACCAGCTAAGGCATAAGAACCATAGATAGCAGCTGCAAATAAAATAACAGATGAAAAAGTAGATTTCATACCTACCGCCAGCCCAGCAATAATATTGGTGGCAGCACCGGTAGAACTGTTTTGAACAATGTCCATTACAGGTTTCTTACCTAGTGAAGTATAATATGCGGTTACCATAGAAATCAAGGCACCAACAGCCAACCCAATACAGGCAGCGTAAAATACATTTATTGAAGGAACACTCACCACACCTTCACCAAAGAAAGTCATGTTGATGGTGTCTTCTAACATCCAGTCAATTAAAAACCAGCTGGCAACCAATGTCAATAGGATTGCAGCCCAGTTTCCAGTGTCTAGTGCTTTTTGTACTTGTGGCTCTTTCGCATCGTTAGATTTGATACGAACAAAAAAGGTTCCGATAATTGATGCTAAAACACCAACTCCAGCAATAACTAAGGGCAATAGGATAGGTCCCATTCCGCTAAAAGTAGTAAGCTCAATACCGGCATCTAGCATGTCTTTTACAACATAATTACCCAATACCATGGCAGCCAAAACAGTGGCCACATAAGAGCCAAACAAGTCAGCGCCCATTCCAGCAACATCTCCTACGTTGTCACCAACGTTATCTGCAATTGTTGCAGGGTTACGAGGATCATCTTCTGGGATACCAGCTTCAACTTTACCAACAAGGTCAGCACCTACATCGGCAGCCTTGGTGTAAATACCTCCACCCACACGTGCAAACAATGCAATAGACTCCGCACCTAATGAAAAGCCCGCTAGGGTTTCCAGTACAACGGTCATGTTGGCATAAAAACTTCCTTCGTGGCCCATAAACTGACCAATGAAAAACAAAAACAATAAGCTCAATCCAAGTACAGCAAGTCCGGCTACACCCAGTCCCATTACGGTTCCTCCGTTAAACGAAACGTTTAAGGCGTTTGGCAAACTCGTTTTGGCAGCCTCTGCAGTACGTGCATTGGAGTCGGTAGCAATACGCATTCCGATATTCCCTGCAAATGCACTGAAAAACGCACCAAGAATAAAGGCAGGTACTATCATCCAGTGTGTAGATTCAACTAGCGTTGATACAATGTATAGGGCAACAGATGCGCCAACAACAAAAAAGGATAGGAGTCTGTATTCAGCACCTAAAAATGCAAGTGCGCCTTCTTTAATGGCGCTGGATATTTCAATCATCTTCGCATCGCCTGCGGCTTGCTTGCGCACCCACTGGGCTTTGAAAATCATAACGATAAGACCAAGTACAGCTAGTACTATTGGAAGGTAAAAAACAAATTCATTCATGTTAAATGTAGTAAATGGTTTAATTCATAACTTTTTTTACAGCGCGCACAACATCCTCGTGGTTCGGTAACCATTCCTGTAATAACACAGGAGAATAAGGTGCGGGTGTGTCGGCGGTATTGATTTTCTGAACAGGAGCGTCCAAATAATCAAAAGCCTGGCTTTGAACCTGGTAAGTAATTTCGGTAGATATATTTCCAAACGGCCATGATTCTTCTAAAATAACCAAGCGATTGGTTTTTTTGACAGAATCAAGGATGGTGTCCATGTCTAGTGGACGTATGGTTCTCAAGTCAATAAGCTCACAAGAGATATTTTCTTTTGCTAAAACATCAACTGCTTTTTGTGCTTCTTTTAAAATTTTTCCGAAAGAAACGATGGTAACATCATCCCCTTGTTGTTTTACTTCTGCAACGCCAATAGGCAATACATACTCCCCTTCTGGCACTTCACCCTTGTCGCCATACATTTGTTCTGACTCCATAAAAATAACAGGATCATTATCTCTAATGGCAGCCTTCAACAAGCCTTTGGCATCATATGGGTTTGCAGGTACGATTACTTTAAGACCTGGACAGTTGGCATACCAACTCTCAAAAGCCTGTGAGTGGGTTGCGGCTAACTGACCTGCCGAACCGGTTGGCCCGCGAAATACAATCGGACATGGAAACTGCCCGCCAGACATTTGACGAATTTTTGCAGCGTTGTTTATGATTTGATCAATGCCAACTAGCGCAAAGTTAAATGTCATAAATTCGATGATGGGTCTGTTGCCTGTCATGGTAGAACCAACGCCTATACCTGCAAATCCAAGTTCGGAAATTGGGGTATCAATTACACGTTTTTCACCAAACTCATCCAACATACCTTTTGAAGCCTTATAAGCTCCGTTGTACTCTGCAACTTCCTCACCCATTAAATATATGCTCTCGTCTTGGCGCATTTCCTCCGACATTGCTTCACATATTGCTTCTCTAAATTGAATGGTCCTCATAGATGTTTTAAGAGGCGCAAAAGTAGCAATAAAATACCTTAAAGCAAAAGACTTCTATTTATTATGCGTGCATAGTATTTTTTTATACATTTGAACTAAATTCTAAATCTATGAACATACTCGTTTGCATCAGCCATGTTCCCGACACTACGTCGAAAATAAACTTCGTTGAAAACGATACACAATTTGACACCAACGGAGTGCAGTTTGTAATCAATCCCAACGATGAATTTGGTCTCACCCGTGCCATTTGGTTTAAAGAAAAACAAGGCGCACAAGTTCATGTCATTCATGTGGGCACAGCACCAGCAGACCCTACGCTTCGCAAGTGTTTGGCCATAGGAGCCGACAAAGCTTTTCGAATAGATACTCCTGCGATAGATGGCATGGCCGTTGCCAAAGAATTGGCCGCATTTGTAGCTGAAAATCCCTATGACCTTATCATAGCTGGACGTGAGTCTATTGATTACAACGGCGCCATGGTGCCCGGAATGCTAGCTGCACTGTTAGATATTGCTTTTGTACCCAACTGCGTTGGTTTGGAAGTTGATGGCAACAACGCTGTTGCTGAACGCGAAATTGATGGGGGACGTGAAAAACTAAAAGGCAGCCTGCCGATGGTTATTGGCGGACAAAAAGGCCTTGTTGAAGAATCTGACCTCAAAATTCCCAACATGCGTGGCATCATGCAAGCACGACAAAAACCCTTTGAAGTGCTTAGCCCAAAAGGCTCGGAAAACACCACCAAAGATGTGCTGTTTGAAAAACCTGCGCCAAAAGCAGCTGTCAAACTAGTACCTGCTGATGACATCGACCAATTGATTGAATTATTACACAAAGAAGCTAACGTTATTTAACCCAACATTATGTCTATCCTTCTATTTGCCGAATCTGAAAACAACAAACTCAAACGCAATGCAGCCGAAATTGCATCCTATGGAGCTGCATTGGCTGGTGAGCTTAACAAAGATTGTGTCGCCGTTAGCTTTAATGCTGATAATGCCCAAGAATTGGGGCAGTTTGGGGTTTCAAAAGTATTCAATGTCACCAATGTACCGCAGCAATTTGACGCGCATGTCTACGCCAGTGTGTTAACGCATTATATTAATAGCCTTGGTGCCACACATATTATTTTAGGTAGCAGTGCCGATGCCAAGTTTTTAGCGCCGCTAGTTGCAGCAAATACAGACGCTGCTTATGCACCCAATGTAGTGGCGTTGCCACACGAACAACAGCCTCTAACGGTTAGAAGAACAGCATTTACCAATAAGGCCTTTGCAAACACCACATTAACAGCCGAGGTTAACATCATTGGCGTTGGAAACAATGCTTTTGGCACGGTTGAGCAAGCGGTTGATTGTGTTGTTGAAAATGGAACTGTCGAACATGCAGCTTCGCATTTAAAGCAGTTGTCTATAAGCAAAGAAACCGGAAAGGCTACCATAGCTGACGCCGACGTAGTTGTTTCTGGTGGTAGGGGCTTAAAAGGGCCTGAACACTGGCATTTGGTCGAAGATCTGGCAGAAGTATTGGATGCTGCCACAGCATGTTCTAAGCCAGTATCAGATATGGGCTGGCGTTCTCACGATGAGCACGTGGGACAAACGGGTAAGCCCGTTTCCACAAACCTCTATATTGCCATTGGCATATCGGGGGCCATTCAGCATTTGGCAGGTGTAAATGCTTCAAAAGTAAAGGTTGTTATCAACAATGATCCAGAGGCGCCTTTCTTTAAAGCTGCCGATTACGGCATTGTGGGAGATGCATTTGAAGTGGTTCCTGTATTGACGGAAAAACTTAAAGCGTTTAAAGCGCAATCGTAATACCCAATTTTGTATTTTAGGGCACATAAAGAACTCGCTTAATCATGAGCCTTATTCAACTTCGCGTAAACCGCATTACCTACAGCCAAAATCAAAGTGGTGCATATGCCATGATATTGGATGAAGTTGACGGAAATCGCAAGCTCCCCGTAGTCATTGGAGAATTTGAAGCCCAATCTATTGCTGTTAATTTGGACAAAGACATAAAGCCGCAACGACCCTTTACACACGATCTTTTTAAGAATTTTGCATACCGATTTGACATTGCCATCAAGCGGGTGATTATCACCAAACTAGTAGATGGCGTTTTTTACTCAAGTCTTATTTGTGAACGCGATAAAATCGAAGAGATTATCGACTCCAGAACTTCTGACGCTGTGTCTTTGGCATTGCGATTCAAGGCACCCATTTACACCCACGAAAGTGTGTTGGATAAAGCTGGGGTTGTTTTTGAAAAAGGAGAACTACCCGCCCAAGGAACGCTGGGCGATGAATTGTCTGATGAAATAAATTATACTGACCTCTCTAATCAAGAACTTGAGAACGCCATTAAAAAAGCGGTTAAAAAAGAAGATTATGAACTGGCTGCCCGTTTAAGGGATGAAATTTCTAAACGTTCAAACAAAACTAAAGAATGACATTGTCGCGTTTAGCCCAGCAGCCCATTGCAGCGCATGAAGGCATAACATTACTCGGTACCATACAAGCAATTGGTGGAATTGTAGCACTGCTACTGATTGCATATTTATGTAGTTCAAACCGAAAAGCCATCAATTGGAAAACCGTGGGTTTTGGTTTATTGCTGCAATTTGTGTTGGCGTTGAGCATCCTCAAATTAAGTTGGGTGCAAAGCATCTTTAATGCGGTTGGGAAAATATTCGTAAGTATTTTAGACTTTACCGCTGCAGGTAGCGTGTTTTTGTTTGGTGACCTGATGAATGCAGACACTTACGGCTTCATATTTGTATTCCAAATACTCCCCACAATCGTCTTCTTTGCTGCACTCACCTCATTGTTGTTTTACCTTGGTGTATTGCAGTTTTTGGTAAAAATATTAGCCAAGGGAACGGCAAAGCTCCTCAATATTTCAGGGGCAGAAAGCCTCTCCGTAATAGGAAACATATTTCTAGGGCAAACAGAAGCGCCGCTGCTTATTAAGGCTTATCTACCCAAGATGAATCGATCCGAAATGCTGTTGGTTATGGTGGGCGGAATGGCCACAGTAGCCGGAGGCGTTTTAGCGGCCTACATCGGTTTTTTGGGTGGCGACGATCCTGTATTACGTCTGGCGTTTGCCAAACACCTGCTCGCAGCTTCCGTTATGGCTGCTCCCGGTGCCATTGTTGTCGCAAAAATGCTATTCCCCCAAACAGAATCTATTGACAAAAACACAAAAGTATCCACGCAAGAAGTGGGCAGCAATATGCTAGATGCTATTGCTAACGGCACACTACAAGGAGTTAAGCTCGCTGCCAATATCGGTGGTATGCTACTGGTTTTTGTAGCTTTAATTGCCATGGCAAATGGGATACTATTTGAATTTGGAGAACTTACCAATCTAAATGGGTGGGTTGCAAATTGGTCTTCTTATGATGCGCTTTCCATAGAAGCCATCTTGGGCACTTTATTTGCGCCAATCATGTGGCTTATTGGTGTGCCTTGGGACGATTTATTGCCCATGGGGCAGCTGCTGGGCATCAAACTCGCGGCAAGTGAATTTGTGGGTTATATTCAGCTAGCCGAACTAAAAAATGTGGCCAATGAAATTCATTTCAGCAGCCAAAAATCTATTGTGATGGCAACCTATATGTTATGTGGGTTTGCCAATTTTGCATCAATTGGTATTCAAATTGGAGGGATTGGCGGACTAGCGCCTAACCAGCGAAAGGTCCTTTCTAAATTTGGTTTTCGTGCTGTTCTGGGTGGAACTATTGCTTCATTACTATCTGCTACGCTTGTAGGCGCACTGTTGGGATAATAGTTGAAAACCTTTTGAAAAACTATTTATTATAATGCGAGATATTTTGATCTAGCTTTTAATTTTACAAAAAAGAAACAATGCAGCAGTATTTAGATTTGGTTCGACGTGCACGCAACGACGGAGCTGTTAAAGGAGACAGAACAGGGACAGGTACCAGAAGTGTTTTTGGCCATCAAATGCGCTTTGACTTATCAGAGGGATTTCCCCTTGTAACAACCAAAAAAATACACCTGAAGTCGGTTATCCACGAACTGCTTTGGTTTATCAAAGGAGATACCAACACGGCCTATCTCACCGAGAACGGCGTGCGTATATGGAACGAATGGGCTGATGAAAATGGCGACTTGGGTCCCGTATACGGCCACCAATGGCGCAACTGGAACAGCGAGAATGTCGATCAGCTCAAACAAGTTATCGAAACGCTAAAAACCAACCCCAACAGCCGACGTATGTTAATTTCTGCGTGGAACCCTAGCGTACTGCCAGATACCTCAAAAAGTTTTTCTGAAAATGTTGCCAATGGAAAGGCTGCCCTGCCGCCATGTCACGCTTTTTTTCAATTTTATGTAGCAGACGGCAAGCTGTCATGTCAGTTATACCAACGAAGTGCAGATATTTTCTTGGGCGTACCGTTTAATATCGCATCCTATGCCCTCCTCACTGAAATGATGGCACAAGTTTGCGGGTTTGAAGCAGGAGAATTTATCCATACGCTTGGCGATGCACACATATATACCAATCATTTTGACCAAGTTGAACTTCAACTAAGCAGAGATCCTAAACCACTACCCACCCTAAAACTTAACCCAAACATCAGCGACCTTTTTGATTTTAAATACGAAGACATTGAAGTCTTGAATTACGACCCGCATCCTGGAATTAAGGGCGCTGTCGCTGTTTAATTTTCATCTTATGTTTCGAAAAAGAAAACCTTCATCAGCCATAGACCCACAACAGCTCTCGCTAGTTGAATATGCGCAAGAACGCATAGCCCAAAAAACATGGTTTCACAGGCATTTACTGGCATCACTTTTTCTCATTTTTTTCGCATTGATAGCCAACTTAGCTTTTGAATATAAGGCTGAATTTATGCCCTTTAACACCAAATGGTCGTTTGCCTTAGCCACCCTTTTGGGTGCGCTACTGATCATTCACTTTTTGCGTGTTTATGTGTTTTATTCATTTATGGGCAACGCTTGGGAAACACAACAAATGGAATTTCTGCTAGAAAAGCAGGCGCTTAAAGTCGAAAAATTAAAACGCAATATGGATAAAGAAGCTGCACTAAAAGCAAGTGCCGAATGGGAACGTGAAAATCAGAAAACGAACATCACCATGATTGCTGCTGCCGCAGAAAACAATGCGCTCGGCAAAGACAACAAACTCATCTGGCATCTGTCTGACGACCTAAAGCGTTTTAAAAATTTAACCAAAGGACACCACGTCATCATGGGCAGAAAGACCTTTGAATCCATGCCCAAAGCACTGCCTAACCGCACCAATGTGGTAATCACCAGACAAAAAGATTACACAGCCGACGACGCACATATTGTGCACTCCTTGGAAGCTGCTTTGGCGCTAGCGCAAGAAGACGAGCAACCCTTTATTATTGGTGGTGGTGAGATTTACAGGCAAGGTTTAGCTTATGCAGACAGCATTGAACTCACGCGGGTTCATGCCGATTTTGAAGCCGATACCTTTTTCCCCGAAATTGATCCTGCCAAATGGCGTGAGGTTTGGCGCGAAAACCGCGATGCAGATGAAAAGCACCAACACGCTTTTTCTTTTATCCGTTACGAAAAAATTAAAGCATGAATGTAGCAATGTTTCCAGGGCAAGGTGCCCAATTTGTTGGAATGGGCAAAGACCTATTCGACCAACACCCACTAGCACAAGAAAGATTTAACAGCGCAAATGCACTTTTGGGCTTTTCAATTACAGACATCATGTTTGGTGGGGATGCTGGGGCATTAAAAGAAACCAAGGTAACCCAGCCTGCCATTTTTCTGCATTCCGTCATCAGCTATGAACTGGCAAAAAAATCAAATCCCGATATGGCAGCAGGTCATTCTTTGGGCGAATTTTCTGCCCTTACCGCTTGCGGTGCTTTGTCTTTTGAAGACGGGCTTTCGCTAGTGTCTAAACGGGCACAAGCCATGCAAGCAGCGTGTGATGTCACCAAAGGTACCATGGCAGCCGTATTGGCATTGGCAGACGATGAGGTGGAGCAAGTGTGTCAAGACATGGACGGTATTGTAGTGGCAGCCAATTATAACTGTCCAGGGCAATTGGTTATTTCGGGTGCTTTTGCTGCAGTAGAAGCCGCTTGTGAAGTACTAAAAGAAAAAGGTGCCAAACGCGCACTGCTACTACCTGTGGGTGGTGCTTTTCACTCTCCGCTTATGGAACCTGCACAAGAAGAATTGGCAAAAGCCATTTTGGAAACCCACTTCAATACGCCAAGCTGTCCCATTTACCAAAATGTAACCGCTGCGCCCACACAAGATGCCGGTCTAATCAAAGAAAATTTAATCGCACAACTTACGGGGCCCGTAAAGTGGACACAAACCATTCAGCAAATGCGTGAAGATGGCGCCAGTTTGTTCACAGAATACGGTCCGGGCAAAGTACTGCAAGGATTGGTCAAAAAAATAGATCGCGAAGCCGAAGTACAGTCCGCTGTATTGGATTAATCCAAAAACGCCAATATGGTTTTACAGATAAACTGTATTTGATCCTCGTCTAACTCACTGTGCATGGGCAGGGAAACAACCTCATCAATCAACTGGTTGGTGACTGTAAAATCTGCTTCTTTATAACGTGTATCCACATAGGCCTTTTGCAAGTGTAAAGGGATTGGATAATACACCCCACAAGGGATGTCGTTTTGTTGGAGGTGTTGCACCAAGGCATCTCGGTCTGCACCCACTATTTTCAGTGTATACTGGTGATACACATGTGAATCGCAATCGCCTGAAGTTACGGGCGTTTCAATGTTTGGGTGATCTTGTAGCAATTGTGAATAACGGATAGCAGCACACTTGCGGCATTCGTTATAAAAATCCAAAAGCTTTAGCTTTTCATTTAGCACCACAGCTTGAAGGCTATCAAGGCGAGAGTTTACGCCAACCACATCGTGGTGGTAACGTTTATACATCCCATGATTGACAACCCCACGAATGGTATGTGCCAGGTCATCGTCATTGGTGAAAATGGCACCGCCATCGCCATAGCAGCCTAAATTTTTAGAAGGAAAAAAAGAAGTAGAACCCACGTGGCCAATACCACCCGTTTTTACTTTGGTTCCTGCGGCATCGGTATGTGTAGCGCCTATGCCTTGTGCGTTGTCCTCAATCACAAATAAGTTGTGTTTTTGCGCAATATCCATGATGCGATCCATATCGGCTACTTGCCCAAAAAGGTGTACCGGCACGATGGCTTTGGTATTGGGAGTAATTGCTTTTTCAATGGCATCCGGATCAATATTAAAAGTATCAGGTAACACGTCAACCAATACTGGGGTGAGTCCCAACAAGGCAATGACCTCCACAGTTGCAGCAAAAGTAAAATCGGCCGTGATAACCTCATCGCCAGGTTTAAGCCCCAATCCCATCATGGCAACCTGGAGTGCATCGGTTCCATTGGCACATGGAATTACGTGCTTCACTCCGAGATAGGCCTCAAGATCGGCTTGGAAATTCCTAACAGCAGGGCCGTTTATAAATTGAGCAGAAGAGAGTACTTCTTGCATGCCCGCATCAACTTGGGGTTTGATGAATTGGTACTGGGTCTGCAAATCGACCATTTGGATTTTACGCATTGCAATTTTTTAGTAGGACAAAATTACAAAAAACTAACGCCTGTTGGCGAAATAAGTATCTTTGAGCCATGCCTTTTTTATATTCTCTTGCTGTATCTGTAGCCAAAGCCATGACACCAGTGGTTGCCAAGTCTACTAAAACCAAGGCTTTTGTGGCTGGGCGCAAAGCATTATGGACACAACTCAAAGGCATTCCGCAAAACAAAAAAGTGGTGTGGATGCACTGTGCTTCGCTGGGCGAATACGAACAAGGACTGCCCGTGCTGACCGCATTAAAAAACAATCACCCTGAATACTTCTATTTGGTTACTTTTTTCTCGCCATCGGGTTATGAGGTGCGTAAAAACCATGGCATTGCCGACCTTGTTACCTACCTGCCTTGGGATACCAAAGCGGATGTTAAACGTTTTGTTGCGCTGGTCAATCCAGTCATGGCATTGTTGGTGAAGTACGAATTTTGGCCAAATCTTATTCGAGAACTTCAACGTAAAGAAGTGCCGCTGTATTTAATTTCGGGCTTGTTTCGTCAAAACCAACGCTTTTTTAAGCCATGGGGCAACAGCCAACGCAAACTACTCCGTGAGTTTGCCCATTTGTTTGTTCAAAACGAAGCTTCGCTCAAGCTGTTGCAAAGCATTGGAGTGCAACAAGTGAGTGTGTCAGGCGATACGCGTTTTGACCGTGTAGGCGCAGCCAAAGAACCGCTTGCGTTTATGGACACTTTTGTTGGTGCGCGTAAATGTATCGTAGCGGGCAGCACTTGGCCCGAGGACGAGGCGCTATTACTAGAGGCGATTAGGCAAACTCCAAAAGATTGGTGTTGGTTGATTGCCCCACACGAAATGCACGAAGCAAAACTAAACCACTTGATGGCACAGTTGCCAAAAGGAAGTCTGCGCTATACGCAAAACGAGGAGGCCACATTTGATGGCTGCCCAGTATTGGTGTTGGATACGGTAGGTATGCTGGGACGCTGCTATCCCTATGCCTCGCTGGCCTATGTGGGTGGTGGTATGGGTACTTCTGGACTGCATAATATTTTGGAACCCGCTGCTGAGGGGGTGCCGATTGTCATTGGAAAAAATTACGATACGTTTCCCGAGGCTAAAGACTTGATTGCCTTGGGTGGCGTTATTTCCGTAGCTACTGCTGATGCCTGTAGCAAGCAACTTTCAATACTCCAAGAAAATGATGCCCTAAGAGAAGAAAAAGGCAGTACTAACAAAAATTATGTACGCACAAATCAAGGAGCAACAGCAAAGACCCTAAGCCTACTAAATCAACATTTATGATATGTATACCTACACAAATCCCTGAAGCACTTTGTGCCATAGACGACGAGCTCAAAGCCATTTACCACAGTAAAGATTCCTTATGTTTCCACAAATGATTTGGAAGGAGCCTATAAATCCGTAAAACACCTTATCCAAAATGGCCATAAAAAAATTGCTTGTATTCAAGGAATTGTAGGAACCTCTTCCAATAACCAGCGTATTAACGGGTATAAAAAAGCACTTGATGAAGCAGGAATTCCTTTTGATAAAAATCTTGTTTTAGGAAACGACTTTGGGTTTGAAAACGGGTACATTCAAACACAAAAAGTAATCAGAGAATTAAAAGAGGTTACTGCATTATTCTCTACTGGAAACCAGATAACATTAGGTGCTTTAAAAGCATTAGCTGAAAATGGCATTGCAGTGCCAGAAGATATCTCTATTGTTTCCTATGACGAGCAAGACTATTCCGAACTTTTATACACTCCTCTTACAACAGTTTCGCATTTAGATAGTCAGAAACTTGGAAGAATAGCACTTGATTTACTGTTTGCTGCCGATGCTGAAAGAGAACAAAACACACTACTTCCCGTAAAGTTGATCAAACGAAAATCGGTAAAAAAATTAAAAAAGACCTAAACTGAGTTATGGTAAATTCAAGGAGCATTTAACAACATTCACCCGTTTTTGGGTAAATTATGAAAAAATATTCTCGCCTTAATCAGCGATTATGCTTGTGCTTGAAAATAAATCAAGTAAACATGGCTTCATCAAAAAAAGATTTACACTTGTCTGCATATCTTTTAAAGCGATCAAAGAGGTTTTTAAAAAGGCTCATAACAATCATGTTTGTGGGGTCAATACATATGCAAACATACAAAAAATTTACATTAAGTTAACATTAACGTAACATTTAGATAATATTATATAAATGATAATTTGAAAAAATAAAATGGGATAAGTGCATAAAAAAAGCCCAACAATTGTTGAGGTTTTGTGCGGGTGAAGGGACTCGAACCTGCCTGCCGACAGGCAGGCCTGCCTATTGTAGGCAAACACATACCAATGGCTTATTTTTAAAATTGAAAAAAA
>ERZ887830.374-NODE-374-length-28699-cov-17.535226_pt1 | contig 28699 bp, 25 predicted proteins | sample MGYA00521101_ERZ887830 | MGnify/ENA primary metagenome ERZ887830 (study PRJEB32303, sample SAMEA104408592) | aquatic metagenome | biome: Marine water; feature: Pelagic; material: water | place: Baltic Sea | collected 2014-06-05T16:38:00 | depth 1,762 m ... | reverse complement strand
AAAGCAAGGGTTCAGATTGGCACGCCGCTCGACTTTTTAGTGGTCTCAGATCACGCCGAGTATTTAGGGGTCATTAGAAGCTTGTACTTGAACCCGATGATCACAGACGGGCTAAGTTGGAAGGAGCGCATTTGGACGCGAATCGTTCAGTATTTATTACGTGATGCGGTGGATAGCGACAGCGGTCGTCAGCTCTTCACCAAGGTCTTACCCAAGCCGGCGGAAAACGCGGTGGAGGCAATGCTGGGCTGGGAAGAGGATAGGGTCAGCGGGCTAGTGCCTCGGCAGCCGACGGTTGAGGTTGATACTTGGAAATTGATCACTGATGCCGCAGAGCGTCACAACGACCCCGGCGTTTTTACTGCGCTGATTGGTTGGGAGTACTCTTTGATTCCGGGAGGCGCGAATCTTCACCGCGTGGTGGTGTCAGATATTGCGGCAGACCAGGCGCAAACGTTTGCCCCTTTTGGGTTTGATGATAGCTCCTTCCCCAGCGATCTTTGGGATTGGCTAGAGGAAACGAGCCGCGCTACCGGCGGCGATTTTATTGCAATACCGCATAACTCTAATATTTCGAAAGGCTCAATGTTTGATGTGCGAGACCTTCGTGGCGACGCGATTGATCGCGATTACGCTGAGGTGCGTCGCTACTGGGAGCCGATTGTTGAGATAACTCAGATCAAGGGCGATTCAGAAACGCACCCAGTGCTGGCGCCTGAAGACACATTTGCAGACTTCGAGCGCTATCCTTATTACATTCAGCGTGAGTGGACGGACTATGTGCCGCAGCGGGGCGACTATATTCGCAGTGCCTTAAAGGTCGGTTTGGAGTTGGACGCAGCGATTGGTATCAACCCTTATCAGTTCGGTGTGATTGGCTCTACCGATGCGCATACGGCATTGCCTTCGGCAGAAGAAGATAATTTTCACGGCAAAATGGCGACCGACTCGATTCCCTCTAATAAAGGTGGAGGGTGGTCTGATGATGCGCGCGGGACGTTTGGCTGGGGCATGAGTGCATCGGGACTCGCGGCAGTATGGGCAACCGATAACACTCGGGAAGCGATTGTGGCCGCTATGCGTCGGCGCGAGGTCTACGCAACGAGTGGTCCGAGAATTGCGGTGAGAACATATGCAGGTCTGAACCTAGAGACATCGGTCTTTGAAGATGCCGCTTTCCCAGACAATATCGCCACCGAAGCTGTGCCGATGGGGGGCGAAGTGAGTGGTGCTCAGTCAGGTGATCAGTTCACCCTGATGATCGAGGCCTCAGCGGATCCGCGGGGCGCTTTTCTAGATCGCGTTCAGGTAGTCAAGGGCTGGCTTGATGAAGCAGGCGAAACACAAGAGCAGGTCATTGACGTGGCTTGGTCGGGCGGTGATAGCAGGCTCGATGGCGAGGGCGAGTTGCTGTCTGTCGGCACATCGGTCGATCTGCAAACGGGGCTGACGGCCAATACCATCGGGGCGCCCAGCTTGCGGGTGGTCTGGCGTGATCCGGCTTTTGATCCGCTTCAATCGGCCTTCTACTATGTCCGTGTGCTACAGATACCGACCGCACGGCACTCGTTGCTCGATGCACTCGCTTTGGGGGGCGACATAGACACCCGGAGGCCCGACACGATTCAGGAGCGTGCGTATACCTCGCCGATTTGGTATCAGCCGTCCTCTGAATAATAATCTAGTAACGGGTATCGCAGTCTAGATCGCGATGCACACACGCAACCCCTCGAGTACCGGCTGGGCTTGAGAAAGTGCTTCGCAGCAGGCGTCACGGTGGTGTGCCATCGCCAGCACCTCTTCTTCTCGAATGGAGGGATTGACGGATTGTAAGTATTGCAACCGATCCCATTCCGCATGGAGTGTTTGCCGGGCTTGGTTAACGGCGTGTTCGCGCCGATCGACTACCGTTTTGACTGCGGCCGCATCGAGAAGTGGAAATAGCGATTCAAGTGTCGGGCGGAGTTTGCTCAGCGCCGCGGCGCTGGTAGCGGTTGGAACATTTTGCAGATGCTCAGCGAGAAATGACGATGACAGTCGATCGCCAACTTCTTTACCGTCGACGGTGACTAGCATTCGTAAGGGTGCTTGATCGATAAATTGTCCTGTCTCTAAATAGCGTGGCGCGAGGCACTCAACCCGATAGAGTGCCTCAAGGAGCACGGTGCCCGCCGGAACACCGCGGTGCTTGAAGGTGCCGATGCTGGCTTTACCAATATCACTACTGAGCAAGGTGGCCATTGATTCCATGACGATGGGGTGCTCCCAGGTCAGGAAGATAACGTCGTCGCGACTTAACGCGGTCTGACGGTCATAGGTTGCTGTGGCGCCATTTTCGTCTAGTCCTGGCAGTTGCCCGGTGACCAAATTCTCAGTGGGTTTGATGACCATTAGTTGCTCATCGAGATAATCTTGATCAATACCAATACGATCAAACAGCATCTCACTAAAAGCGAGCAACCCTGCTGCTGATTCCCGTTGCTCAAGCGAGGCGATGATGGCTGCCCCTCGCTGAGGATCGTGGGAGTTGCGCTCTAGTAGTCGATCGCGTCCTTGTTCAGATTCCTGGAGAAGCGCCTGTCGACGTTTGATCGTTGCCGCGATGAGATCCTCTAGTTCGCGGCTGTCCAGCATGGCCTCTGCTAATGCCTCACCAAACTCGGTATATAACTGATGACCTACGGAGCAAGTTGCATTGAAGGCATTCAGACCTTCGTCCAGCCATCGGTAAATTACTTGCTGCGCGGTATGCTCCAAAATGGGAAGGTGCAAATAGATATCACTACCCTGGCCAATGCGATCGAGTCGGCCAATGCGTTGCTCTAGTAAGTCGGGGTGTTTCGGTAAATCGAAGCAAATGAGGTGTTTGGCAAATTGAAAGTTTCGCCCTTCACTGCCGATTTCAGAGCAGATTAGTGCCTGGGCGCCACCTGAATCTTCGGCAAAGTAGGCTGCAGCTCGATCACGTTCGACTAGGCTGAGGTCCTCATGAAATGCGGCGCATCGCACACCCGCTTTGAGGTGAAGATAATTTTCTAGCGCCATGGCCGTATATTTGTCAGCACAAATGACGAGCGCTTTGTGGGGTCGGAGTTGTTTCAGTTTTTCTTGTAGCCAGATGACTCTAGGGTCTGCCTCAATCCATTGCGCCTCTGGGTGCAATGTCTCTGGATGTAGGTGGCCGGTATCGCTGACATAGAGCGTAGGTGCGGCTAACGGATAGCACTGATGGTGCCGATTCGGAAAGCCAGAAATGCCTTGGCGTGTGTTGCGATAAAGCACTCTGCCGGTGCCGTACCGATCTAACATCTGTTGGATTTGCATTTCGGGATCAGCATCAGTGTCAATGCCGGCAGGTAGATGGCAGGGTAGGCCTTGTTCTAATTGTTCGATCGCTTGGTTCCAGATAGCAAGCTGTGTTTGCTCATTTTCGAACTGCTGAAACTGATTGAACCTCGCCGGGTCAATGAGTTGTAGTCGTTCAAAATGGCTTTCAAGCCCGGCCTGCTCGGGCGTGGCGGTTAATAGTAGAAGCCCTCGGGTACGCTGCGAGAGCGAGTGTATAAAGTCGCCAAGACTAGAGCGGGGATGATTAAGGCCTGTGATGTGGTGGGCTTCGTCAATCACAACCATGTCCCACTCAACTTGCCGAACGCACTCCTGAAGCGCTGTATCGGACTCAAACAGATTGATCGGAGAGAGCACCAGAGGTGATTCAGAGAATTCTTCATCGGGATCTGTGTCTTCGAGTCGTGCTGCGTTCAATAGAGAGAAGGACAAATGGAAGCGCCTTTGCATCTCAATGAGCCATTGATGGGTCAGCGTTTCAGGGGTGAGTATCAGCACGCGCTGCGCTCGCTGACGCAATAGCTGCTGACTGATGATGAGGCCGGCTTCAATCGTTTTGCCTAGCCCGACTTCGTCAGCCAGTAGGACTCTCGGTGCAAATCGGGCGCCCACTGTGGCGGCAACGTAGAGTTGATGAGAAAGAAGAGTGGTGCGCGCCCCCAATAAACCGCGCAAACCGAACCCATCTGCTGAGGCATTGTGTTCGAGGGTCGTTTGTCGCAATCCAAAATCAGCGGGCTTGCCAAGTTGGCTATTAAGCAGTCGTTCGACCGGTGTGTTGAGTTCGATATGGGCATCAAGCTCGGCTTCATTGACCTGACAGAGCACGCCCTCTTGGTCTTCTGCGGCGTAAACCATAATTCCTGCGTTTTGTTCTGCGCTCACCACTATGAGTGAGGTGCCGTCCATACGGATTAACTGATCGCCGGTTTTGAGCAGCAGTCGGGTGAGTGGGGCGCGATCAGTGGCGTAGACGCGTTCTTCTTCCACCGCCGGGAAGTGCAGTGTGACGCGACGGCTGTCTGCGTTGGTGACAATTCCTAAGCCAAGCGTGCTATCGGCATGACTGACCCATCGTTGTCCGGGAATAAAAATATCAGTCATCGTCTAGAAAAACAGCTGGTAACTATTGCGTCGTGCGTGTTCAAGAAACACTTCGGTATCGAGGTTTTTGATGCCCGCTAAGGTTTCAGCAATAAAAGGCAGGTAGCGTGGTTCATTGGGTTGTCCACGATAAGGTACGGGCGTGAGATAAGGGGCGTCGGTCTCTAGGACAATGCGCTCAGCGGGAGTGGCGTCAGCGACGGCTCGGACATTATCGGCATTACGGAAGGTGATAATGCCATTGAACCCCAGCATGAACCCTTCGCCCAAGCAAAATTCGGCGAGTGATAAGGAACTTGTGAAGCTATGGATAACCCCTTTGTGGCGGAGCGCCTGGCTATGGTTCGCTAAGATCGCGCGAGTGTCTTCATCGGCTTCGCGGGTGTGAATGACCACGGGCAACGAGGCCTCTGACGCAATATGTAACTGTGCGTCAAATGCGGCTGCTTGGGCTCGGCGATCGGCGTGGTCATAGTGATAGTCGAGACCAATTTCACCAATCGCTACGACCTTTGCGTTGCCGCAGCTTGCTGCAATGCGTTCGCTAAGCTCATGACTCCAGCTGTCAGCTTCATGAGGATGGATCCCCTGCGTACACCACACCTGATCGTGATCGGCGGCAATCTGCTGCACTGTATCGAGGTTGCCTGCTGAGACCGCAATGGTAACAATTCTCTCGATGCCGACAGCCGTCGCGGCATTTAAAGCGTCTTCTAGTGCCTCATCAGCCAGGTAGTCGAGATGGCAGTGCGTTTCAACGATAGGCGTGTCAAATTGCGGTATGGCACGGCGTGTAGATGAGTTCATTGGGGGCAACACAAAATATCAGAGTAAATTATCGCACAATTTTTGATGGGCATCGCCCGTCAGTGGGTAACTTATCCGCGATGGACTGTTCTAAAACGCATGGCCTGAACCGTATCGATAATTTCCTGCCAGAGCCACCGATGCATCGGCGAATGATCGGTTCGCCGGTGTGCGATCAGTGAATACTGAACACTGAAAGTCAGATCAACCGGTAAGGTCAGTGCCACAATGTCACGCGTGGCCCCTTCGCTGCGAGCAAGGTAGGCGGGGCAGATTAGGAGATAGTCGGTTTCTCTGAGAATCTCAAAAGCCGTTAATAGGTGAGAGGTTTCCAGTCTGCCCTTGTCGCTTTCAAATAGCCCCCTTGCTAACACTTGTTCTCCGATCAGTTCCTCTCTATCGGCGACATAGAGTGCCACTTGCGGATATTGGCGGATCAACTCTCGGGTGAGTGTCAGCTGAACTAAGGGGTGATCCTGCCGCACGAATATCGCTAGCGGTGAGTCTGCCAAGGGCAAAACTGAATACTCTGGCGCGTAGTCCTCTCTTTGAATTTGAATGGCAAAATCGAGCTCCCCGCTCGCCAGTTGATCGAGTTGTCGCTCTGCCCTCGTGATGGTCCGTAACCGCAGTCTCGGCGCACTCGACTGTAATCGGGCCGACAGCGGCGGCAAAAGCGTAAAGCCTACATATTCCGAAATCGCAAGGGTAATCTCGCCTCGGTATGCCGCCGGCAAAAACTCTCCTGCGTCAAGTAAGCCGTCGATTTGTTCCAGTGTGGCTTTTAATTCCGCGGCCATCCCCAGCGCGCGTGGCGTGGGTTGTACCCCTCGCTTGCTACGGACAAATAGGGGGTCATCAAACGTTTCTCGCAGTCGTCCCAGTGTTTTTGACATGGCGGGTTGCGTAATCGACAGCTTATTAGCAGCCCTAGAGACGCTGCCTTCTTCGATTAAAATATGCAGTGCCACCAATAAGTTAAGGTCAATTTTTGCCAGTCTACTGAGGTTCATTGGGTTCCTTTATAACGGTGAGGACTACGTTGAATCAAAAAAATACATTAGTGGTAATGATACAGTTCATTCATGATTTATCACAGGTCTTAGGTGATGCGTTCACCCCCTTCTAGAGCGTGTCGAGACCAGAGTCCGTAAAACCTTTTCCCCGCCGATCTTTCGGCGGGTTTTTTTTGCGTTATATTCCCCTTCGACCCCGCTAGGCTCATGCACTGTGAAATACCTGACGCTCCTGTTGCTGTTAGCAGGCAACCTTACCTTAGCCGATACACCCGTGCCCTTTGGGCTGTTTGTGCAGTTATCCGAGGTCACGGAAAACCACAGTCAAGAGGCGCCGCCTGATCTGAGCACAAGAGCGGATCTCGCTGCTGCTGAGGTGGTCTTGCGTGAGCGAGAGGAGGCCCTTGGGCCTTATCACCCTTCACTAGCGGCGTTAATGGTAGAGGTTGCCGCCATCGCGTCAGCATCGGGCGATCTGTCTCTGGCGGCGGAGTTTTATGATCGGGCATTGCATAATGCGCGGGTCAACAACGGCCTTTACGGTGATCAGCAATTACCCATCTTGCGGGGTCTGATCGCCCTGTATCTAGAGTCTGGTGACCGGGAAGCGCTAGAGGAGAGGGCGGCGTACCAGTTCCGATTACTCGGATCCGGGTTGCCGCCATTCGAGGCGGGAGAGCTTAAGGCGGCACTCGAGTTTTTTGATGTCTCTTTGGATGTCCTAATGGATGTCGAATGGGGTCCCCGCGGTCGCGAGCTACTGCAGTTTCATGACCGCTTTGACAAGATGACTGCGGCGGTCTGCCAAGATCCCTCGGTTAGCAGCGAATGGTGTCAACCTTTTACGTTTCGTCTAGCGGGTTTTTATTATGTCCTCGAGTTCAAGTTAGAGGTGTTAGTGGACGACCAACGGTTCGAGCGCACTTTTTCGGACCCTGAGTGGAGTTCCCTAGAGCGAGAACCGCGGCTCGAGGCGTTACAAAGGCGGCTCATGAGCAAAGGTGAAGACTTGTTTGAGCAATTGTTGAGTGTCGCGCCTGATCAGCATGACGCGCTCTCAGCGCTTGCCGATTGGCGGTGGTTTTATCGGCAGAAAACCCGTGCGATGGCACTGTATGAGCAGGCTTGTCAGTTACAGCCAGATCGCTTCGAAACGCCTGGCGCGCTGCCAGAGTACCCCGCTATAGAGCGGCTTGTGCTCCCCGATTCCGGCTTACCTGTGCATCAGGTGGCCCTCTCAGTGACGGATCGCGGGGTCGCCAAGGACGTTGTGGTGACCGCCGCCAATGCGCCCAACGATGACCGCGCCGGGGCTAAGCTTAAGCGACTGCTGCGCGACACCGCCTTCCGCCCAGCCCTGCGTGACTGTGTGGAGCCTGTTGCGCTAAGCCCCTTCGCCATGGAGGTTGTATTGACGCAGTAATCAGTCGTTGTGAATCACGAGCAAAGCGCCAGTTGCTTTCACTGATCCGGTGAGCCGCCAGTTCAGCAGCTCACCGCCGTGCTTTTGAATCACTTTTTCGGCCATTTTGTGGAAGGTGGGTCGCTCGGGATCTCCGATCACAATGGTGCCCACACCTGCGTCGATGGCACGATCGATCATGGTGCCCACCGGCTTGACTAATTCGTCCCAGAAGCAAATATCGCCACCGAATAGAATATCGGTTTGCTTGAGGTCTTTTTTCCGCACTTTTTCAAAGCGCTGTACCCACGGCGTCGTGGAGACGCCATTGAGCGCAGCGACGGCATCAAGATACGGAAAGACAGCGGGATCAGCGTCCATGGAGACGACTTCTGAGCCCCATTTTTGCGCGCACCAAATCCCTGTGATGCCCCATCCGCAGCCAGCATCAAGCACGTGTTGACGCCTCTTGGGCGTATTTTTTTTGAGATAGTCAATAATAAGGCAGCTCGATTTCCATAGCTTTGTCCCGTGGATACTGGGTTCATGGCCTGCCCGTTTGACTGCGCGGATGCAGGCATGGCTTGCATAGGGCATCGCGACGCCGCGAAAGCGACGCACATTTTTACCACTGACAGCGCCAGAGCGTGTTTTTTTTTGACGGGGTGATGCCGCCTCGGCCTGACGACCAGAAGAGGATTTCGAGGTTGACATAGTGCTTCTCGCGTTCTCGGGGAGCGCGAGCTTAACAAACCTGCCGACGCGAGGGTATCAGCGTTTAGTGACTTCCTCGGCTTGCAAACCTTTCGGGCCTTCGACTAGCGCGAACTCGACTTCTTGCCCTTCATTAAGGCTGCGATAGCCATCGCCCTGAATCGCTCTAAAGTGCACAAAAATGTCGTCTGGACGATCGGCCATGGTAATGAAACCAAATCCTTTGGCATTGTTGAACCACTTAACCGTTCCTACCTGGCGGTCTGACATAAAAACTCCACGCCATTGCTATTATTATTAGGTGCAGTCTTAGCAGGGCTTTAGTCGGAACGCAATACCTCTATCTGCGATCTTTGTCGTTTCAGTGTGGCAATCGACGACGCAGCTTGCGCTTGTTTCTGACGCTCAGCGACCACGACGTCGGCGGGGGCCCGCTCGATAAAGGCCTGATTGTTCAGTTTTCCCTCGAGTCGAGATAATTCAGCTTCCTGCTTGGTGATCTCCTTTTCCAGTCGTAATAGCTCCTGCTCAATATTAACCACGCCCGCCATAGGAACGCGGATTTCAAGCTCCCCGCAGAGCGCCATCAGGCTGGGAGGAGGCTCCTCATCAGCCGACAGGGCGGTCAGTTGAGTGACTTTTGCCAGTCTAGCGAGGTAGGCTGCGTTACGAGTGAGACGAGTTCGGTCTAGCTCAGATGTGTGACTAATTAAGACAGACAGCTCAGTTGATGGCGGGATGTTAGCTTCTGCACGAATCGTACGGATCGCAATGATCATTTTTTTCAGCCATTCAATCTCACTTTCCGACTCTTCATCGATCTGCTCGGGTCTGTGACTCGGCCAGGGTGCCCGCATGATGCTGTCGCCCTGCGTGCCTGCGAGGGGGCTAACGCTCTGCCAAATCTCCTCTGTTAGATAAGGCATAAAGGGATGCAGCATACGAAGCGATTGCTCCAGCACGGCGATCAGCGTTTGCCGTGTGCCCAGTGCCGCAACCGCGTCGGTATCTTCATCCCACAGGACAGGCTTGGAGAGTTCGAGGTACCAGTCGCAGAATTCATTCCACACAAAGTCGTATAATGCCTGCGACGCTAGGTCAAATCGGTATTGCGCGTAGGCGCTGTCGACGGCCTTCAGTGTTGATTCCATTCGGCTCTTGATCCAGCGATCTGCTAATGAGTCTGCGCCTGTTTCAGATAACAGATCGCGATCCTCGGTATGACTCAAGACGTAACGAGATGCATTCCAGATTTTGTTGCAGAAATTGCGATAGCCTTCAATCCGTCCGATATCGAATTTGATATCTCTTCCCGTGGAGGCTAAGGAGTAAAAGGTATAACGCAGTGCATCGGTGCCATAGCCCAGAATGCCATCTGGAAACTGCTTGCGTGTGGCTTTATCAATTTTAGCGGCTAACTGTGGTTGCATCAGATTGGCAGTGCGTTTCGCCAGTAACGCGTCAAGGGAGATCCCATCGATTAGATCGATAGGATCTAATACATTCCCTTTGGACTTGGACATCTTTTGGCCTTCGCCGTCGCGCACCAATCCATGAACATAAACCGTATGAAAGGGCACTTCTTTCATGAAATGTAGCGACATCATGATCATCCGTGCGACCCAAAAAAAGATGATGTCGAAACCGGTTACCAGCACCGATGCCGGGTGGAAAGTGTTGAGGTCATCCGTTTTCTCAGGCCATCCAAGAGTGGAAAACGTCCAGAGCGCAGAAGAAAACCACGTATCGAGTACGTCGTCATCTTGCTTCAACACCAAGGCGTCTGGCAGTTGGTGGTTGGCCCGCACTTGCGCTTCAGAGTCACCTACGTAGACGTTTCCTGCCTCGTCGTACCAGGCGGGTATCCGATGCCCCCACCACAGTTGCCGACTGATGCACCAGTCTTGAATGTCGCGCATCCAGGAGAAGTAGGTGTTTTCCCATTGTTTGGGTATGAACTGAATGGCGCCTTGTTCGACCGCTTCAATCGCGGGTGCGGCGAGCTTTTTTGCGTCGACGTACCACTGGGGCGTCAGCCAGGGCTCGATGACCGCACCGGAACGGTCACCTCGCGGTACCTTGAGGGAATGTGGCTCGATTTTTTCGAGCAGTCCTAGTGCCTCAATTTCAGCCACGACAGCCTTTCTCGCATCAAAACGATCCATCCCTCTGAATCGCTCTGGTGCTGCGTCGTTGATTGCCGCACTAGCAGTGAAGATATTGATCTTTGGGAGCTGATGACGTTCTCCCATCGCATAATCATTGAAATCATGCGCCGGTGTGATTTTAACGCAGCCTGACCCAAATTCGGGGTCAACATAGTCATCAGCAATGATGGGGATAATGCGATCGGTGAGGGGCAACGCGATGTGGCTGCCGATCAGGTGCCGATAGCGTTCGTCATCTGGATGGATCGCGACCGCCGTGTCGCCTAGCATGGTTTCTGGGCGAGTGGTTGCAACGATCAAGTGACCCTCTTGACCGTGCAAGGGATACCGTAGGTGCCACAAAGAGCCTGCTTCTTCCTCTTGCACCACCTCAAGGTCAGAAATGGCAGTATGAAAAGTGGGGTCCCAGTTGACGAGGCGATGTCCTCTGTAAATGAGCCCCTCGTCAAATAGCGTGATAAACACCTGCTGAACCGCCTTCGATAATCCTGGGTCCATTGTGAAGCGCTCACGGCGCCAGTCTGGTGAGGTGCCCAAGCGCCTTAACTGCTGTGTGATCGCTCCGCCAGATTCGGCTTTCCAATCCCACACTCGATCAATAAAGGCTTCTCTGCCAAGTGCGGCACGAGAGGAACCCTCTGCTTCTAGCCGTCGCTCGACCACCATTTGCGTGGCGATGCCGGCGTGATCAGTCCCCACCTGCCATAGCGTATTGTGCCCCCGCATTCGCTGGTAGCGGACCAATGCGTCCATGATGGCCTGTTGAAAGCCATGTCCCATGTGGAGTGTGCCCGTGACATTAGGGGGAGGGATGGGAATGCAAAACGCGGGTCCCTCGCCCGATGGCGCGAAGTAGCCATTGGATTCCCAATAGTCATACCAGCGCCCCTCGATGTCTGCGGGCGAAAAATTTTTGTCCATAGTCACGGCGGTGTTATGCCTCTCATGATTAATCTGATCGTTCAGAGATCGTGCTTGGCAAGCGAGTAGCCTCGATCTCGATAAAATCGCCATGCATTTCGCGACGACGCTAAGGATGAATCATCAGGCGCGACGATTTCCGCAAGACGCGTAAAGCGAGAAAAGTAATCCAGTATCTGGCCGGTAGTGTTAATCAACACATCGTTTTGCTCAAGGGGCGGTTCAGACCAGCCGATGATCACCTGCTCTTCGTCATCACCGCCCATCAGCGCGTGGGGCAAGAAGGTTTCAGCGCGAAACGTCCACAGCGCATTGTCGAGGGAGTGGGCTTGATTCTCATCGCAGGCGCTGACGAATATGCGATGCCCGCGGGATAAGGCTTTCTCGGCAATACGCCCTACCGCGCTCACCACCGGTAAGCTGCCATCGCGCGGGAGCACATAGAAGTCGATCTGCGTCATAAATGACCGGCACGTTCCCGCAGGTACGACACGAGTAGCGGGACGGGTCTGCCGGTGGCCCCTTTTGGGGCACCTCTAAATGCGGTGCCGGCAATATCGAGATGAGCCCATTTGTAGTCTTCCGCGAATTGCGCCAAGAAGCAGGCCGCCGTGATACTGCCGGCGCCGCCGGCACCGATATTGGCGAGGTCGGCAAACGGGCTGTCTAGCTGTCGGTGATACTCGTCCCATATTGGGAAGCGCCAACCTCGATCGTGGCTGCGGTCTCCCGCGCTAATCAGGCTATCGGCGAGATGGTCGTCGTTCGAAAATATACCGGTTGCCTCGTGACCGAGCGCGACGATAATCGCACCGGTTAACGTGGCAATATCGATCACTTCGATCGGTGAGAAGCGCGCAGCGTAAGTCAGCGCGTCACACAGCACGAGACGTCCCTCGGCATCAGTATTTAACACCTCGATCGTCTTGCCAGACATGCTGGTCACCACATCGCCAGGTTTGGTCGCTCGTCCACTCGGCATATTTTCGGCGGCCGCGATCACGCCCACGATGTTAATCGGCAGGTCCATCTCTGCGGCGGCGTGCAGTGCGCCAAAGACCGATCCAGCGCCTCCCATATCAAACTTCATCTCGTCCATTTTACCGCCGGGCTTGAGGCTAATGCCTCCGGTATCAAAGGTAATCCCTTTGCCCACAAGGCAGTAAGGGCGAGTCTTTGCAGAGGCGCCCTGATACTTCATGACGATAAGTTGCGAAGGTTGGTCAGAGCCGTTACCCACTGACAGTAATGAGTGCATACCCAATGACGCCATCTTCCGCTCGTCCAGTATGGAAGCAGAGAGTTTAGTATGCATTCGCGCCAGCTGGCGGGCCTGACTGCTTAAGTACTTTGGCGTACAGATATTACCGGGCAAGTTCACCAGTTCTCGTGTCAGATTTGCCCCTTGCCCGGTAGCGTTGCCTATCTTGACTGATCGCTTGGCCTCAGCGAGGGAGCACAAGTTGCCGGGTGATAAGGCGGCCCGTTTCAGCGGGCGAGCGGTCTTTTTACGGTGGTTCAGCGTGTGTTCGTATTGATAGTGCGCCAGTGTGAGCTGTAACGCGATCTGCTCCATTAACACGTCTGCGTGTTGCACTTTGCCCGTCAGGCCATCAGTCCAGATGAAGGCATCCTTCGCAGGGCTGCTAATAAGCGTTCGGGCAAGCGTCTCTGCTATTTTTTTTGCCGAGCTGACCGTTTGGCTCGCGAGGTCCCCGCAGCCGACGAGGAGCACGCGTTGTATGCCGGCACTACCGGGTAGCCAATGGTGGTTTCCGGGTGACGGCGAGAAGTCGCCATTGTTCATCGCGCTGGTGATGGTGCCCCCAAGCCATTTATCCAATGCCTTTAACAAGGGCGTCAGCGTTTTTCTTTGAGGGACCAGTGCGACCAAGGCCTGGGTCTTCGTCTGCTCGATCTTGCTGGCGGTGCGTGCGGTGATGCTCAATGAGGTCATGCTATATCCTAATAACGTTAAGCGGGAGGAGAGAGGGCGCTAGTGTATGATGCTCGAGCAGTTAACGAAATAACCATCTATCGGACTTTCAACCTAATATCGAGCCCATGCGGATACTTCAGTACTTAACACGCGACATTTTGCTGCACACGGTAGCGGTCAGTTTCGTGCTGTTCCTTGTCGTGTTTGCCGGTCGATTTATTCGATACCTTGCGGAGGCAGCGGTCGGCTCACTGACCGGCGATGTGCTGCTGCCTATCATGCTGTTTAAGTTGCCCGGATTCTTTGAAATGATTCTGCCTTTGGGGCTCTTTATCGGCATTTTGCTCAGTTTGGGTCGGCTTTATGCGGAGAGCGAAATGGTGGTGCTCAGGGCTTGTGGTGTGGGTCCGGGTAGGCTTGCCGGATATGTCTTAGTGCCCACGATGGTGGTGGTTGGCGCGGTGGCGTTCCTGTCGCTTTATGTGGCACCTGAAGGCTCGGCGCGCGCCCAAGTGCTGTTAGATAACCCGCGGTCCGCAGAGGGATTGCATATCCTCAACGAAGGTCGTTTCCGGAAGCAGCGTGGTGGGCATTACGTCACCTACGCTGAGCAAATCGACGAAGATGGCGTGATGCATAACATCTTTGTATTCGAACGTGAGCCGGGCTCGCAGTCAGACATCTATAACGCGACCTTCGCACGAGAAGGAGAAATTGTTTTTCAGGAATCGACGGGGCGTCGCTATCTGGAGCTGCGAGGTGGGAGTCGATACCAAGGGGAGCCAGGGGAGCTCGCGCTCGAAGAGATACAATTTGAGCGGTACGGCGAGCTGATTCCTGAATCACAAGGTAGTCCCCGCCGCACCTCTAAAGTTCAAGCTATGTCAACGCAGGCGCTTTGGCAAAGCAGTGATCCCAAACTGCGAGGCGCTTTTTGGTGGCGGTTGTCTTTGCCGATGATGGTGCCGGCCATCGCCATTATCGCCCTTGCGCTCAGTCGCACTGATGCCCGGCGAGGCCGCTACGCAAAGATTGGACCTGCGATGGTGGTCCTGCTGATCTATTTTCTGGGTCTGACTCAGGGCAGAGGGTTGATTGAGTCGGGCCAGGGTCCCGCTGTCATGCTGTCGGTGCATGTGGGATTTGCGGTTTTATCTGTGGTCTTACTGCATTGGGAGTCGATCAGTAGGCGCTGGAGCGCTGTCCGTGTCTAAACTTGATCGTTACATTGGTGGCGGCGTGTTGATGGCGACGCTCGGTGTGTTGCTCTTGTTGGTGGGACTGGATGCCTTGACCTCCGTTATCGATGAAACCGATGACATAGGCGATGGTTACGGTTTTGTAGACATATTGGTGTACGTGGGCTACACCTTACCGCGCCGGATTCACGAGTTTGTGCCATTTGCGGCGTTAATTGGTGCGCTCATTGCGCTCGGGCGTCTCGCCGCCTCGAGCGAGTTGGTGGTGATGCGTGCCGCAGGCGTCTCGATCAGTCGTCTGGCAGTGACGGTCTTAAAACCAGCATTACTGGTAGCGGCTATCGGATTTTCAGTCGGCGAATTTGTTGCCCCGCATTCAGAACAATTGGCGATGAGCTATCGTGCATTGGCGCAGCGTTCTGAATCAGCAGTGGCTGGCCGGTTTGGCGCGTGGAATCGAGACGGTAATACTTTTATCCATGTTGATGCCGTTCAGAGAGGTGGCGTTGCTTACGGTATTACGCTGCTCAATTTTGATGAAGACCGGCGCCTAGACACCACGTTGATGGCAGAACGAGCAACCTATGCGGGGGACCATTGGATGTTGGAGCGAGTCAAGCTGACCCGCCTAGAGCCTGACGGTACGGTGGTGTTGGAGGAAACGTTGAGGCGTTGGGATACCGCCATTACACCGCAGTTGCTCACACTGGATGTGGTAGATCCGGAGACGCTGTCTGTGATGCAGCTGTGGCCCTACGCGCAGTATTTACAGCAGCAAGGCATGGTCTTTACGGATATTAAGCTCGCGTTTTGGCGCAAGGTGTTGCAGCCCCTTGCGACCTTGGGTTTGGTGCTCGTTGCCATGTCTTTTATTTTCGGCCCTCTGCGTGAAGGAACGATGGGCGCGCGGATATTTGTCGGCGTGATTGTCGGGGTTGCCTTCCGAATCAGCCAAGATTTTTTTGGACCAGCCAGTCTCATTTTTGGCTACGACCCTTTACTGGCTGCGCTGTCACCGATAGTGGTCTGTTGGCTGGGGGGAATGTGGCTATTACTGCGACGTACTGAGTGACTCAGTCTTGTCCTTTTTTCGGGATGACCACCAGCCGCGTCCCAGACCATCGATCATGCCAGTAGGCTTTCTCTGGCGAAACGAAGCGCCACGCATAACCGAGGCCCAGTAATGTCGCTGACACCAGGGCGCCGATCACACGTGTCAGGGCTTGCTTCCAGCTAGGCCGCTCGCCGGTGTGCGTGATCAGCTTGATCCGCCATGCCTGCATGCCGAGGGTCTGGCCCCCTCTGCGCCAAAAAATGCCGAAGAACAGGATCACTATTAGGAGCCAGCCCGCCCACTGCAGCGCCGGCGGTACAGTGGGTTGAGCAATACTGTCGGTGGGTCCTAGTATGGCGACCCACAGGGCGGTGGCTGCCATGAAAAGCGGCAGTATAAGCAGTAAATCGTAGAGCATCGCTAGCAAATGGCGCCAGATTGGCGGGGTGGGGAGACGGTGCTGCGGTGAGGGCTCTGGAGTCATAGTCTGGTTGGCCGTCAAAGATGAAATGTCAATTTCAGCGTAAACTAGCACGAACTGGATGAGATCGATGCCTATCATGATAAAAGACGAAATCAACACGGCGCTGCAGGTTGCCTTTAACCCCCAAACGCTCACAGTAGAAAACGAGAGCTTTCGCCACAATGTGCCCGAAGGCTCTGAGACCCATTTTAAAGTGACGATAGTGAGCGAGGCGTTTTCTGGGCAGCGCAGCGTAAAGCGACATCAGTCGGTGTATGCGGTGCTCAAGGAGTGGCTGGCAGGACCAGTTCATGCCTTGGCGCTGCACACCTATACTCCGGAAGAGTGGGATCATGTCGCGGCAGTTCCGGTGTCCCCTGACTGTCGAGGAGGAACGGGTAAGTGAACAGTCCCGCTGAGGCCTCGGACCGAGTTGTCGCAGCCTTATACCGGTTTGTTCGACTCGATGATTTCGCTGCTCTCCGCAGCCCTTTACTGGAGGTATGTCAGCGCGCTCAAGTCAAAGGAACGCTGTTACTCGCGAAAGAGGGTATTAATGGCACGATTGCTGGGAGTCGAAAGAGTATTGACGCAGTCATTGCTTGGTTGGAGCAGGACGCTCGTTTCGCCAACCTCGACTGGAAAGAGTCTTTTCACAGTGCTGCGCCTTTTCATCGCATGAAAGTGAAGTTAAAAAAAGAAATTGTGACGATGGGGGTGGAGGATATTGATCCCAGCGTTTGCGTGGGCCAATACGCGACGCCCGCGCAATGGAACGCACTCATTGACGATCCTGACTGTTTGGTCATCGACACTCGCAATGACTACGAGGTGGCCATCGGCACTTTTCGGGGTGCCATTAACCCTGAAACTGAAAATTTCCGCGATCTTCCAAGCTGGATCGATACGCACTTGCAGCCAACACACCATAAAAAAGTGGCCATGTTTTGCACCGGCGGCATTCGTTGTGAAAAATCGACTTCTTACTTAGTGTCTCAGGGGTTTGAGCAAGTCTGGCATTTGCAGGGAGGTATTCTGAAATATCTCGAGGAAGTGCCAGTGTCCGAGTCGCGGTGGGAGGGGGAGTGCTTTGTTTTTGACGCCCGGGTTGCGGTGAATCACGATCTTGAGAAGGGCAGTTTTGATCAGTGTTATGCGTGTCGACACCCGATCACTGAGGCGGCAAAGCGATCGTCGAAATATGAGAAGGGCATTTCGTGTCCGCACTGTTACGACACGCACAATGAGCGCCAGCGAGCACGTTTTCAAGAGCGGCAAAAGCAAGTGGAGCTTGCGACGCAGCGAGGTCAGCGTCATATCGGAGGGGAGCCGCCAGCTCGCCAGATCAAGGATGCCTCACCGAAGTGAGCGAATGCGACTTATCAATGTGTCGGTGGGGTGAAAGTAGCTAACAGACTCTCCGTCACCCGCCGATATCACCCCGAGCACTCGGACACTGCCGCTGGCAGTGTGTCGGAGAATAGCGCCGCCTGACGCGCCTTTTTTCGCTATGCAGTCAGACTTTGCCGGTCGGGTATTACCCATGAGCACCACACAGTCAGGATCGTACAATAGCCCCCGGGTGGGTGGTGTTTCTGCGGTCCTTTCTGGCGCAGCGTCATCGGCTAGCGGAGCGAAGCCCGCTGCGATGACGCGAGTGCCTCGCTGAGCAGGCTGTGTTGAGAGCGGAATCCAAGCGTTGATGACGTTGGCGTTGCCGGTTAACGGAGTCAGAATCGCCCAGTCCTCCGACATCGAGCCGCCGCTGACAATCAGGCGCAGGGGTAATGCAGTATCGGTCGAGTGTTGCGTGAATAGTTCGATGGCCCCTTGTGTCGCAGCGTAATCTTCGAAGCAGTGCCAGGCGCTCAGCAGCAGCATGGCGGGTCCGGGTGTGATGGCGGTAGCACTGCAGTGTTCGGTAAAGTGTCGCATCCGGCCCCCCACCGAGCGGATGATCGGGATCTCAAGACGCGCCATGGCAGCCTGCCAGTAAAGGGCTTCTGGATCCGTGGCGATCCTTGGATCGGCAACGAGGGGCTGAGATAGCATCAGCAACGTCAGAGCGCCTAACAGGCAGGACAAGGGCGAATTGGCATGAAATGGTGGCATGACGATTCCAGCAGGTTTGGATGAGCCGATGGACCATAGCATTGATTGCGGTCATCTCTGCTGACTGGCTCGATGGGGCGGATCATCGTCAGGGCAGACCTGATGTATGCTCGCTCCGCAGTACACTCGACGCCTGTCAGTTTTGGCCCTTAGATTGGTTTCGCGAGCTGCGTGGTCTTAGTGCAAGAGGATTGGAGTCGAATACGTTGGATTACTCTCGACAGCAGTTAAAGACGGGCCTTTCATTGGCGGTGATTGCCAATATTATTTGGGGGGTTGCGGCCTTATTTTGGATTGAAACCCAGCCTGTGCGAGCGATTGATGTCGTCGCCCATAGAGCGATCTGGAGCTTGCCCATTGCGACGGTAATCCTCCTCTGGATGCGTCGCTTGCCGGCCACATGGGCGCTGATCAAGCACCGTAAAACACTCCTGTGGAGTGCCTGCGCCACGCTACTGCTTAGCACTAACTGGGGCGTCTTTGTTTATGCGGTGAACGCGGGTCGTGCCACCGAAGCGAGCCTCGGTTATTTCATGCTGCCGTTACTCACTATCATCGTGGGCAGGTTCGTTTTTCAGGAAACCCTCAGCATGGCGCATCGGCTGGCAATCGCGCTCGCCGTCGCGGCGGTAATGTTGCAGATTGTTGCCTATGGGAGCCTGCCATGGATCAGTCTGGTCGTATCCATTACCTTTTCGCTCTACGGAGCCATTCGTAAAAATATCGTGGCCGATACGATGCAGGGTTTATTTATTGAAACGCTCTGTATGGCCCCCTTTGCCTTGGGCTGGCTATGGTTTACCGGTGGGGCGGGTCTGGGCGCGCATGGTCTTCGAGTGGATCTATTCCTGCTATTGTCAGGCGTTTATACAACCGCGCCACTGCTGACGTATATTGCCGCCGCCAGATTATTGCCACTGAGTATCGTAGGATTGACCTCCTATCTGGGGCCCACGCTGCAGTTGTTGGTTGCACAAACCGCATTGGGCGAATCCATTGACCTGGTGACGGCGGCCTCCTTTGGGCTCGTTTGGATCGGTGTTCTGCTGGTGTCTGGTCAGGGACTTCTCCGGGTTCGACGGCAAGCTCGGCAGCGGGATTGATACAACACAGTGGATGGCTGGGGTCTGCCGTGGCCGGAACGCAACACGCTGAGGTAGCAGACATGCCAGCGCATCGTTATCGGAGGTTACGATGGTTCAGTTAGGACCCTTACGTCAGGAATGGCGAACACTCCTTGATGATGAATTTCAACAATCGTATCTGTCTGAGTTGAGTCTCTTTTTGCGATCAGAGGCAGCGGCCGGGAAAGAGATTTATCCTGCTGAGAGTGAATACTTTGCCTCCCTGAACGCGACACCACCGGATGCGGTCAAAGTGGTGGTGCTAGGGCAGGATCCTTATCATGGTCCCGGCCAAGCGCACGGGCTGAGTTTCTCGATCAAGGACGGGGGGCCACCGCCGCCTTCTCTGCGTAATATTTTCCGCGAATTGGTGACGGACGTCGGCATTGCACCGCCGGAGCGAGCTGATCTGACGGAGTGGGCAGCCCAAGGCGTACTGTTGCTTAATAACGTGCTCACTGTCGAGAGGGGGCTTGCGGGGTCGCACCAAGGTAAAGGCTGGGAGACCTTCACGGACGCTGTTGTGCGTGCGGTGAACCAGGGTGGGCATCCGGTGGTGTTCATGCTCTGGGGCAACCACGCACAGACAAAAGGGGCTGCGATTGATCGATCGCGGCATTGTATATTGCAGGCCTCCCATCCTTCACCGCTGTCCGCTCGCAGAGGTTTTTTCGGCTGTAAGCACTTCACTAAGGCGAATGCCTTTCTACGTGCCCATCAGCGAGACGAGGTAGAGTGGTCGCTCTCTTCGTAACAGGCCTCAATGGCAGACAGTGTGTGCTGGGGATCCTCGAGTAATACCGAATCGCTGGCCGCCTCGGGAGTCAGCTCAATGAGCGCTTGCTGAGCGCCCCTGATGCTGGCGTGATTGACCACGCTACCCACAGCGCGATTCGACGCGTTGCTCAGTCGACTACCGGGCGCCACCGTGCCGCCTGTGTCGTCGATTACGGCGCGATATAAACGCCGCTTTGGCGTGCCGCGATAATGTAGCCGGGCGACGATCTCTTGTCCGGTATAGCAGCCTTTCGTGAAGCTGACGGTGCCGTTGAGGTCGTAATTCAGATCTTGTGGCAAATAGGCACCGATCGTGTCGAATTCTACCCTGGCCCGAGCCGTCATGATGTCAACCTCAGCTAAAGCGAGGGGCTCCGCTGCTTGGCTGTGCGCTGCAGTGCCACTAACGCGCCAACTTTCGGTGATGTCGTCGCTTCGCGGTATATCAATGCGTACGAGGGTATCGGCGTCGTATTGCAGTCGGGCGGCGTGTTCTGTCGCTGACCTCTGAGCGCCGATCTTCTCACAGGAAATTCTCCAGTGTGAGTCAGACAGCGTGCTTTTAGAAAAAGAAAGGTACGGCTTTAGGTGGGTTGCCAGCGCGGTCATGACGGCTTGCCGGCCCCGCAGCATGACCTGGTCGTTACTGACAACGATGGCAAGGACGTCTGCGATTACTCTGCCTTTTGGATTGCAAAAGGCAGCAAAACGAACAGCGCCCGGTTCGGTATTCTCAAAGTCTGCGGTGGTTTGTCCCTGAAGAAAGTTTATGGCATCCGCGCCGGCTAATGTCATCACCAGATCAGTCTCTTCCGGCACAGTGGATTGCGGCAATGTCTCAAGATCAGTCACGCGACTAAGGTGCCCCCGGCAAGTGTTAGGTAAGACGCCTATACTACACCTTTGGGTAGGCAGAATGGGTCACGAGCATGGAGCAGCGCGAGGAATGGAACAGAGCAAGGTGGGCCAGTCGGCGCGGGCTGTTGGAATTAGACTTGTTACTGTCTCCCTTTATTGAGGAAGGGTTCGCGGACATGCCTGCGGAGTTGCGGGCGCTGTATCGAGAGCTGTTATTTCAGGACGATCAAGATCTGCTCGAATGGGTCATGGCGCGCAGTGATCCGGCCGAGCCACGCTGGCAACCCGTGATTGCCGAAATAAGGCGTTTTCATGGCCTTGAGGGATAGCCGCGGGTCGTTATCGATACTCGGGTAATCGTTCTACCGGACCGGCTAACGCCACTGTGGGGTCAAAGTTGGGGGGTATCAGTACCGAGTCATGCGCCTCGGGGAGGGCGTTGGGGTAATCAGAATTAAAATGCAGCCCTCGACTTTCTTTGCGCCCAGACGCACACGACACCATGAGCTGCGACACCTGAGTCAAATTGCGCATCTCGAGTAAAGGTCGCGTAATCTGAAAACGACCGTAGTATCGTGACACTTCTTGCTCAAGTAGGTCGATCCGCTTGGCGGCGTAAGCGAGTCGGTGAGAAGTGCGGACAATGCCCACGTAATCCCACATCAGACGTCTGAGCTCTTGCCAGTTGTGCTGTATGACGACCTTTTCATCGGAGTCGCGAACACGACTGTCATCCCATACCGTTGGGGTAGCCGACGGACTTGAGAGTGATGCGGCGATGTGTTCCGCGGCGGATTGTGCGTAAACAAAGCATTCCAGAAGAGAGTTGCTGGCCATTCGGTTGGCGCCATGCAGTCCGGTACAGGCCGATTCGCCCACGACATAGAGACCCGGGATGTCGGTGGCGCCGTGCTGATTCACTACGACCCCGCCACAGGTGTAATGGGCGGCTGGCACGACCGGTATGCGTTCAGCCGTAATGTCGATGCCTAATGCGAGGCAGCGCTCATGGGCCTGAGGAAAGTGGCGTTTGATAAAGCTGGCAGGGCGGTGACTGATGTCGAGATAAACGCAGTCCGCACCCAGTCGCTTCATTTCATGATCAATGGCGCGCGCGACAATGTCGCGGGGCGCCAGCTCGGCCCGAGAGTCGAAGTGGGGCATGAACCGCTCGCCATCTTCGAGATGGAGCGTGGCGCCTTCACCGCGCAAAGCCTCGGTGACTAAAAACGAACGCGTCTTTGGATGGTACAGGCAGGTTGGATGAAACTGATTGAACTCGAGGTTGGCCACTCGACAGCCTGCACGCCACGCCACTGCAATGCCGTCCCCGCTGGCCCCGTCGGGGTTGGTGGTGTATCGATAGGCTTTGCTGGCGCCCCCGGTGGCTAGCACCACTGCATTGGCGCTGAGCGTCTCAACGCGTCGGTCTTTCGTGTTGAGTAGGTGAGCGCCACAGACTCGTCCCCCTGACTTGATCACATCAACCAAGCAAAGGTCTGTTAATAGCGTGATGTTGGATGCTTGCGCGGCACCATTGGCGAGCACCTCGGAGATGGCGAGACCCGTCTGGTCAGCGGCGTGGATGACGCGTCGGTGGCTGTGACCGCCTTCCATCGTGAGATGAAATTCGCGAAATTCAAGGTCAGGTTGATCGTCTCTCAGATCGAATGCCATCCCTTGTGATACCAGCCAGTCAACGCTTTGCCGGCTTCGCCCGATAGTGAAGCGCACCGCAGGCTCATGACACAGTCCTGCGCCGGCGTTCATCGTGTCACTCACATGAGCGTCTACTGTGTCGCGGTCATGTAATACGGCTGCCATACCGCCTTGTGCCCAGGAGGTTGAGCCCGAGCTAAGCTGACTTTTAGAGAGGACCGCTATCTGCAGGTTGTGGGGGAGCTGCAGGGCGAGACTCAGCCCAGCGGCGCCGCTGCCAATGATGAGCACATCAAAGCGAGAAGGGGTAGGCATGTCAGGTTGACCGTTGGTGTGAAGCGAGTGCGGTATAGTAACGGTCTAATAGTGTAATTGATCGGGAACTTTTTGCTTGCGACGCAGTCGGATAAGTCGGTAAATAGCGTTGAAGGTATATCACCTGGCAGATTGAGTGGATTAAAGGTGCAGTTTTGACAGCCTCTGAGACAGATCAGCAACTGGTTCAGAGGGCGCAACGCGGGGACTTGCGGGCATTTGACCTGTTGGTATTAAAATATCAGGGTCGAATTGGCGCGCTGGTGAGTCGTTACATTACGGATCCGTCCGAGGTGGAAGATGTTACACAGGAAGCCTTTATCAAGGCATACCGGGCCATCGATAAGTTCCGAGGAGATAGCGCCTTCTATACGTGGTTGTATCGCATTGCAGCCAATGCCGCCAAAAACCACCTGGTGTCGAGACGCCGCCGTCCGGGTGCTGACGCGACAATAGAGGACGCAGAGTTAGGCCAGCAGGCCGAATTATTGGCCGATGTGGGCACCCCCGAAGCGGTCGCGATGGGAGAGGAGCTAGCCGCAGTGGTGGAAGAGGCGTTAGCGGCGTTGCCTGAAGAGCTGCGGGCAGCACTAACATTGCGGGAGTTCGAGGGGTTAAGTTACGACGATATTGCTGCAGTCTTGGACTGCCCCGTCGGAACAGTGAGATCCAGAATTTTTCGGGCACGTGAGGCGATTGACGAGCGTGTTAAGCAACAAATGAGTGGGGAGTCGGGATTCAGATGACAACCAGTGAGAGAGAATTCGAAACGCTATCTGCGGTGATGGACAACGAAGCCGATGAGCTTGAGTTGCGAAGGGTACTCGATGCCGCTAGCAGCGATCCTGCGTTGAGGGCAAGGTGGCGTCGTCAGCAGATGGTGCGAGAGTTGCTACAAACTCGCAGGATTAACCAGCCCAATATTGAAGTGTCGTCCGCCGTAACAGAAGCGTTGACGGGCGAAAAAAGCGCCTACAGAAACCCGCTTTGGAGCATGGCGGTAGCGGCTTCCGTGACGATGGCTCTCGTGCTGGGCGGACAACAACTGCTGGTGCCCAAAACCAGCGTCATGCAAGGTAGTGTCGTCAGTGATCTGGTGGGAGGTGTTGTCCCGGTGTTGGGCGCGCAGCCTGTTCAGGCGAGTCTCGGTGCGAGGTCGCTTCCCGTTGCCGATAGGCAAGTCGATTCGGTTGATAATGAGCGACGAGAAGTGGCGGCACTATATGAGCGGCTGGCGGAAGATCGTTACCGTAACTTGGCCCGTCATCACGCGTCGCGTGCTGCGCCAATGCATCCTGCCCCTTATATTTCTTACGTTCGTGCGCCGGCGGCTAGTGGTGAAAAATCCGCGCATCAGTGAAGCTATGACGTGCTGGCGGAGGCGGTTTTTCGGCGCACTATCGCTGTGCGCCATGGCTTTTTCTGGGTTAGCGCAATCGAGTGCGCTTGATTGCGAGCTGGAAACTGAGTCTGAGCAGACGCTCGCAAGGCTTTTCGAGGCCCATAGGGCCGTCGCGTACGAGGGAACCGTCCTCTACGAGCGAGCAGATAATCGACAATTCCTTGAGGTGGCCTGGCCCAGCGGAGGCACTCCTGACGAGAGTCGTCAAGGAACCCTGCGTCGCCTCAATGCCCAAGTTAATCCTCAAGCAGAGTTTTGGCCAAGCGCGTTTATTCCGAAGCACCGTGTCTGTGATCTTAGCAAGTTTTATGCGGTTAGCCTCGACTCGACTCGCGTCATTGCAGGTCGATTGACGAAAAAGCTGGTGCTTCGTCCGCGTGACACATTGCGCTTGGCACATTTTGTCCATGTCGATGTGCAAACGGGTATGGCGCTTGCGATGGTGACGGCCGAGCCGGGCGGGAAAGTATTGGAGCGGTTTGAATTTGCCGATATTCGCTATCGTGAGCTGCCTCCGTCGGTGAGCAGCGAAGCTAACGACGCTGTGATGGCGCGGGGTCGAGGCGTGATCCCCGGTTATTTTGTGGTCTCTGAAAATCATGAGCAAGGTGTGTTTGTGGTGAGTGACGGATGGGCTACCGCCTCTGTGTTTGTTGAGTCGTTGCCGCCTAGTGCGCCAGCCGGTGAGGGTGCCATTATCGACGGTGCGACACTCACGTACACGCGAGGTACGCGGGTTGGCAATCGCGGCGTGCTGATTAGTGTGCTGGGAGAAGTGCCTGTGGTCACGGCAAGACTGCTTGCTGACGCGGTACGCTCGGCTGGGCAGGGTTCATAGTGGGCGGGGTAACCGAGCCCGGCACTGTGGTTGCCCTGGAGCCCAATGCGGTGTGGGTGGAAGCGGATCGCAGCGCCGCATGTGGCCGCTGCGCTGCACGCGCCGGTTGTGGGCAAGGTGCCTTATCAGCACTGTTGCAGCAAGGTAAGGGTAGGGTGAGAGCGCTATCCGGCGAAATGCTCCATGCATCAAGCTGTCAGCTCGGTGATGAGGTGATGATTGAGATCCCGGATTCCACGTTGCTCGGGGGTACGCTATGGCTTTATGGAGCACCGTTGATGCTCGGGACTGGTTGTTCACTGTGGGCGGCCTCCTGGGGCGATGTGTGGGCCGCCAGTGCCTTTTGCCTTGGGTTATTGAGCGGGTTTGCTATCCTTCACCAAGTGAGTCGACGCTTTCAGGGCGGATTGCCTGGCATGGCTGAGCCTCGGTTAGCCTCTAAGGCTCCGGTGCAGCATATCGAGTTGCTTGCGAAACAGTAACGTCAATATTTTTTATAAGTGGAGTCCGGCCATGATGGTACGCGCTGTGTTATTTATTTCTGCCTTTTGGGGACTGACTGGATTCGCGAGTCTGTCGAGTGCTGCGCTACCTGACTTTACTGAAATAGTCGCGGCATCCTCGCCCGCCGTTGTGAAGATACTGGTGGAGTATGAAGCTGAAAATCCTCGCTATCAGGAGGAGTTAGAAGAGCTGCCTGAGTCGCTGCGACGATTCTTTAACTTTCGCGGTCGACCCCCTGTGCCGCGTGAGCGAGCGGGGATGGGCTCCGGATTTATCTTCTCCAGCGACGGTTTTGTGATTACGAATCATCACGTCGTCGAGGGTGCGAAGCACGTTGTGGTGCGTCTGCCCAATAGGCAGGAATACGATGCCGAGATCATCGGTGCCGATCCGCGTTCAGATCTGGCGGTACTGAAAATTGTCGCTGACAGCTTGCCAATCTTACGTTTGGCAGACGAAGGGGCGCTGAAAGTGGGTCAATGGGTGCTGGCGATTGGCTCGCCCTTCGGACTCGATTTTTCCGTTACCGCTGGCATTGTCAGCGCGGTTGGCCGCAGTTTACCGACCGCTGCTGGCGACAATTATGTGCCATTCATTCAAACAGATGTCGCGATTAATCCGGGTAACTCGGGTGGGCCTTTATTCAACCTTGAGGGAGAAGTGATCGGTGTCAATTCGCAGATATTTACCCGCTCTGGTGGGTCCATTGGATTGTCGTTTGCGATTCCGAGCTCAGTGGTTCGCAACGTCGTCGCTCAGATACAAGCAACAGGCGCTGTTGAGCGGGGATGGCTGGGTGTGAGCATTCAAGATGTCGACCGCAATCTCGCCGATTCTTTCGGCCTAGAGCGGCCGCGGGGGGCATTAATCGCTCAGGTGGGTAGTGGTTCACCCGCTGAAAATGCCGGCCTAGAATCGGGCGATATTATTGTTAGCTTCGATAGCCATGCGATCGAAACGTCTGCGGATCTGCCTCATATTGTCGGATTAATTACACCGGGAACGTCGGTTGAGGCAGTGATTATTCGTGATGGACAAGAGCGATCTATCGACGTAGAGGTGGGCGTGCTGGCTGCCGATGAAGTGGCGCGAGTGGCAACTGGGATCGCCTCTGATGGCACCGTGCGGTTGTTAGGTATGCGTATTGCTCCGGTGGAGCCTGAATTGTTGTCGGATTTGGGATTGTCGGGCGGCGTATGGGTGGTGGGGGTAACCTCAGGCTCTCCAGCAGATGAAGCGGGGGTGGAAGAGGGCGATATTTTGACTCGATTGGGTAGCCGTCCTGTCAGTCAGCTAACGGATCTTGATGGCGTTGCGGAGGGATTGGTCCCTGGCACTTCTGTCCCGGCGAGGCTGATTCGTGGACGGAGTCCACTGTTCATTGGCATTCGTATACCTGAAAGCGACTGATGCTCTGAGGTTTAGCGTGCTAAAATGGCGCGCTTCGATGTAACGGATTGTTGTTTCTGACAGTCCTTATCCCTTTTGAGGCGACTAAGCAGTGGCTGAACTCAGTCATATACGTAATTTTTCTATCATCGCGCATATCGATCACGGTAAGTCGACGCTGGCAGATCGTTTTATTCAGCATTGCGGTGGTCTGTCAGAGCGAGAAATGGCAGACCAGGTGCTCGACTCCATGGACTTGGAGCGTGAGCGCGGCATTACCATTAAAGCCCAGAGCGTGACGCTGGATTACGAGTCCGCGAGTGGTCAGGTCTATCAGCTGAACTTTATTGATACACCGGGGCACGTTGATTTCTCATATGAGGTATCTCGCTCGCTGGCTGCCTGTGAGGGCGCCTTATTGGTAGTGGATGCTGGTCAGGGCGTCGAAGCGCAGTCAGTCGCAAACTGCTACACGGCCATTGAGCAGGGTGTAGAGGTATTGCCTGTGCTCAACAAAATGGACTTACCTCAAGCTGACCCTGAGCGGGTGCAGCAGGAGATTGAAGAGATTATTGGGATTGACGCCACCGAGGCGGTCCCGACGAGTGCAAAGACCGGTTTAGGTATTGAGGATGTGCTTGAATACCTCATTAGAAAAGTACCGGCACCGGTGGGCGATCGCGATGCGCCGTTGCAAGCGCTCATCATTGATTCTTGGTTCGATAATTACCTCGGCGTCGTGTCGTTAGTTCGTGTGAAGCAAGGTCAGCTGAGTAAGCGGGATAAGTTCCTGGTGGCGTCGACCGGTAAGCAGCACCAAGCGGACATGATTGGCGTGTTCACGCCCCGGCGAACCACAACAGGCTGCCTGATGGCAGGCGAAGTAGGCTTTGTCGTGGCAGGAATTAAGGATATTAAGGGCGCGCCAGTGGGCGACACTCTGATTCCAGCCTCTCACCAAGAGACGCCGGCCTTGCCCGGTTTCAAGCAGGTTAAACCGCAGGTTTATGCGGGTATTTTCACGGTTAATTCTGACGACTACGAGGATTTTAGAGAAGCGCTAGGGAAGTTGACGCTCAACGACGCGTCGCTTTTTTATGAGCCAGAATCTTCTGATGCGCTGGGCTTCGGATTTCGCTGCGGCTTCTTGGGTATGCTGCATATGGAAATCATTCAAGAGCGGTTGGAGCGGGAGTATAATTTAGATCTGATCACCACCGCACCGACCGTGATTTATGAGGTCGTGAGAAAGGGTGGTGAGGTGATTTACGTGGACAACCCCTCCAAGCTTCCTGATCCTGGCGACATTGAAATCATGCGCGAACCCATCGCGAGATGCACTATTCTGACCCCTCAGGAGTATCTCGGGGCTGCTATTACGCTGTGTGTCGAGAAGCGAGGCTCGCAAGTTGATTTGCAATTCTTGGGGCAGCAGGTGCAGTTGATCTACGATGTGCCGATGGCTGAAGTGGTATTGGACTTTTTTGATCGGCTTAAATCGGTAAGTCGTGGCTACGCCTCGCTAGACTATGGTTTTGAGCGGTTTCAGGCGGCACCACTATCGCGATTAGATGTCTTGATTAATG
>ERZ887830.371-NODE-371-length-28817-cov-15.773451_pt1 | contig 28817 bp, 38 predicted proteins | sample MGYA00521101_ERZ887830 | MGnify/ENA primary metagenome ERZ887830 (study PRJEB32303, sample SAMEA104408592) | aquatic metagenome | biome: Marine water; feature: Pelagic; material: water | place: Baltic Sea | collected 2014-06-05T16:38:00 | depth 1,762 m ... | reverse complement strand
CTCTTGGAATGCCGAGGTCTGCTGTGCGTTCGTCCAGCACTTGATTCAGGCTGAATCGTCGCATTGATGCATGGTGATCCTCTCCATCACTTGGTTCGTCATCGCACCCTTCAAAGTTGCCAAAGCCCAGTCCTGCGATTTCATCCAAGGCCCCGCATAGCCGCCATTGGGTCAACATCCGGTCGATGCGATAAGGCGCTTCACCAACGTCTTCAAAAACGAGAATGGCGTTGCGGAGGCTTGGGATATGAGTGGTTCCCAAGAGATGCGTCGCCACAGTGAGATTGGCCACGATTAAGGGCCCAGACGCTTTTGCGCCCCCGATGCCCCGTCCGTGAAGATCAGGAATTGATTCTCCGAATAGCAGTTTCCTTAATCGCTCTTGACTCCATTCCGGTTCCGCCGCAAGCGTGGTGAGTAGTGGTCCATGCACACCTCCAGCGAAACCGGCGGCCAACCTTGCCCAGAGCAGCGCCGTCACGTCCGAGAAGCCCAGCAGCCATCCCCGCTGCCATGCAATCTTGTCTTCGAGCAGCCGAGCCGCTCCCCATCCGCCGCGGGCACAGGCCAACAGAGCTGTATCAGATTTCGGTTCTAAATCTTTCCGTCGCTCTTGATCACTCCCTGCGAGGTAGCCCCAATAGCGCTCGCTTAAAGCTTGTGGATGCACCGTTAGACCCCAGCTTTCGAGCAGCTGGATTCCCTGGCTTAGTCGCCCATCGCTGCTTAGGGAAGAGCTGGCTGCCACGCATGACACGCCATCTCCAGGTTGCAACGGACGTGCCGGCTGGAGGTTGGCCATTAGGTCAAGGCCCTTGCCAGGACGAGCCCAATCAGCAACAAACTGCCCACTTGCACCTGCCGACTGAAATGACGGGCAAAAAGCGTCATCGAGGCTTGTTCTCGCGTTAGGGGGGAACAACTGGCTTGCATTAGGACGGTAGCCATCAGCCAAAACGGCCAAAATGGCGCGGCTACCTGGGCTGTTGAGGCGGCGATGGCCATGGAGAGACAGGCGAACCCGTAACAAATGCGAACCACTGAGGTGGCGGAATCACCCAGGCTCAGCGCACTACTGCGCAAGCCGATTTGGGCATCATCTCGGCGATCCGCCATGGCATAAACCGTGTCGAAACCAAAGGTCCACAGCAAGGTGGCGATCCAGCAACCGATGAGAGCTGGATTCCAGCTCAGCTGTGCTTCTGCAGCAGCCCATGGAATTAGAACTGCGAATCCCCAGCAGAGGGCAAGAACAGCCTGAGGGAAGGCAAACCAGCGTTTGGCAGACGGATACAAAAGGATGGGTGGTAGTGCGGCCACCGCCAAGCTCAAGCACAGGCTCCGACTTTCATCGGACAAGCACAGGACCACCCCCAGGCTGATCAGGAGCAGCATGATCAGAAGAGAGAACGCCTGAGGGCGTTGCAGGGCGCCGCGCGCTAGTGGTCGAGCTTGGGTGCGTTCCACCTGGCCATCGAAGCGTTGGTCCCAAAGGTCGTTGGCGATGCAGCCAGCTCCACTCACCGCAAGTCCGCCGATCAAAATCAATCCGACCAATGAGGCACTGGGAGGAGCAGATGGTGTGAGCCAGAGAGACCACCCCGCTGGTATCAACAAAATGAGCCGCCCCGATGGTTTGTTCCAGCGGAGTAATTCGATCCAGGGGCGGAGGCTGGGGATGCTGCTGCTATTCACAGTGAAAGAGATTTAAAAACGCGAGTCACGGACTGATGGCCGTTGGTACCAGTGCCAGAGTGCAGCAATGTCAGGCCAGCGTCGTTCATGTCGGAAGCTGAGACCGCTGATCTGACATCTGGAGACATTCAGGCACTGGCACTGTCTCAAGGGTTCAAGTCTGGAGGACTAAGGCGGGTTGCTGCGATCGATATCGGCACCAATTCGACGCATTTGTTGGTGGCCTCTGTTGATCCAGCCCTCGGCACGTTCAGCATCATTCAGGCGGAAAAGTCCACGACCCGTTTGGGGGAGCGCGATCCAGATACGGGTGACCTGTCAGCGGCCGCAATGGAACGGGGCTTTGAAACGCTGCGTCGGTTCCTTGAATTAGCGAACAGTCATCAGGTTGAGCAGGTGGTCACGGCCGCCACCAGCGCTGTACGGGAAGCCCCCAATGGGCGCGATTTCCTGCAAAGCATCAAGGATGAGTTGGGGATTGAAGTTGATTTGGTCAGTGGTCCAGAGGAAGCCAGATTGATCTATCTGGGTGTGCTCTCGGGGATGTCGTTCGTCGATAAACCTCACCTAATCCTTGATATCGGTGGAGGTTCTACAGAATTAATTTTGGCGGATAGCCGCGATGCTCGTGCGTTGACGAGTACGCGGGTGGGTGCTGTGCGCCTTCAGCGGGATTTCATCAAGGAAGAGCCCATCTCTCCGCAGCGACGATCCTTTCTTCAGGCGTTCATTCAGGGCTCCCTAGAACCCGCCGTTGACAAGGTGCTTCGACGGATCGAACCCGGCGAAAAACCTGTTTTGGTGGCCACCAGTGGGACGGCTATGGCGGTTGGTGCCCTCGCTGCCGGTGAGGACGACCGTCCGCCGCTCAAATTTCACGGTTACAAGGTCTCTCGCTCTCGTCTTGACCGGGTCGTCGAACGGCTTGTGGGGATGACCCCGGCCCAGCGGCGTGAGATCTCGGCCATCAATGATCGCCGCGCCGAAATCATTGTTCCGGGTGCGTTGATTTTGCAAACCACGATGAAGATGTTGGCCGTCGACGGTCTAGTGCTCAGCGAGCGGGCTTTGCGCGAAGGTTTGATTGTGGATTGGATGTTGCGCCAGGGTCTGCTGGAGGACCGGTTCAGTTTCCAGAGCAGCATCCGCCAACGAACGGTGATTCATCAGGTGCAGCGGTTTGCTGTCAATCAAGAGCGGGCTGAGAAGGTTGCTTCCCATGCGCTCACCCTCTACGACACCACCAAGGGCGTCATCCATCACGACGATGGCGAGGGCCGTGAGCTGTTGTGGGCGGCCTCCATGCTGCATTCCTGTGGTCAGCACATCAATCTCAGTGCTTATCACAAGCATTCTTGGTATTTGATTCGCCACGGTGAGTTGCTGGGTTACTCCGAAGCAGAACATTTGATGGTGGCGGCTATTGCGCGCTACCACCGACGCAGCCTGCCTAAAAAACGCCATGAGTCATGGCAGGCCCTGAGAACCAGGGAAAATCGAAAATGTGTCAGTGAGATGTCGTTGTTGCTGAGACTTGCAGCGGCGATTGATTGTCGTCCAGATTCTGTCGTGGACTCACTGCGTGTCGAGATATCCCAAAATCAGCTTCTTGTAGAGCTCGTTCCTGATCGCTCGAATCGAGACCTGAGTTTGGAGCAGTGGAGTTTGGAAAGTTGTGCTGAGACAGTGCGAGAAGCTTCTGGTGTGGGACTCAGCGTGAGCGCTCAGGTTTGAGAGGTATCCACTGAATGTCACTAATGGTTCCCAGCACCTTGGGCTCACCATTGGAAATCGATACCGTCAACAGGTCTGGTCGTCCTGCATAGATCTCGATTTCATCGGGGTTTGTGATGATTCGTTCCCCCTCCAGGATTCCCTCAAATTCGATCGTGCCCTCACGGCGTAGTGCGATCCAGCTGGGCTCTTTGCTCTTAATCGTGATGGGGCCTGAGTTTGTAAGTTCCACTTCGCTGGTGCTCGGTAGAACAAGTGCGACTTCGGGAGCAGTGTCTGGTGCAGTGTCGGATGGAGTGATTGATGGAGTGGTTGATGCAGTGGAGATGCTCTCGTTTGAAGTGGTTGTTGTCTTCGCGGTAGCGGTAGCTCTGGCTGAATTGGATTGGGGCTGCTGGATCAGCTCAAGAAGCGCTGCCCGTTGAACCCAGGCCAAGGCACCGAGCGCTGTGGCTCCGATCAAGACCAGCCAAAGCCAAATAGCCCCTTTTTCAGGCCGAGATGGTGGTTGAAGGGGGGGAGATATAGGCCCTTTTTGTTGCGACCCCCGCTCATTGGACACTGCGCCGTCGGACAGCGATCCGAGGGAGGCAACTAAGGCATCAGCATCAAGCTCTAGATGATTGCTGAGCCTCCTCACCATGGCCTTGATGAAGACAGGCTCTGGAAGTTTGTCCCGATCACCGGATTCCAGCGCTGCTAGTTGTTCGATACCCAAGTGCATTCGATCGGCCAGTTGCTCTCGACTCAGTCCCTGGGCAAGGCGACGTTCAGAAAGCTGTTGGCCAACAAAGAGTAAACCTGAGTTTGACTCTTGATTGTTAGTGGGCGTCGAAACGTCCATGCAGTAATTGCATCAATCTATGAATAAACTGTACTAATTTTTTCTAAAATGACACGTCTTTTTTAATTAGACACAGAAGAAAGCGTCCATAAAATATGGGCGATACTGGATTCGAACCAGTGACCCCTTCCGTGTGAAGGAAGTGCGCTACCACTGTGCTAATCGCCCGCACAGGCGAATCTTAAACCACGGCGTTTTAGGAACTCGGCCTGAACAGATGGTCGTGATCGGGTGAATAGAGGCGTGAGCGTTGGGGGGCCCGAGCCAGTGCAGGACTCACCATGTACAGCGTTGTACGGATCAATTCATGCTTTTGCGTGAAAGCTGCCATCTCCTGCAGGGAGATGACGGACAGCAATTCATCAGGCCAGCTCACGCGATGCCCTACCGCCACAGGAGTATCGGCTGGATAGTGTTCCAGCAGGGTGGTTTGCACGTCCTCAACGTGGCGAGCGCTGAGATAGAGGCAAAGGCTGGCTTTTAGTGCAGCAAGTCGACTCAACGCTTCGCTGTCTGGAACACCAGTGCGCCCCCCGGCTCTACCCAGCACGATGGTTTGCACGACTCCGGGAATCGTGAGTTCGCTTGCCAGGCCTGCCGCTGCTGCTTGATAAGCGCTGATGCCAGGCACAACCTCGACCGGAATGTTGTGGTCTGTGAGTGCACAAATCTGCTCATTGATCGCGCTGTAGAGGGCTGTATCGCCGTCATGAAGGCGGACGATCCGTTTCCCACTCTTTTGCCTGTCAATGAGAAGCGGGATCACCTCTTCCAAGGTCATCGTGCTGGTTCGGATCTTTTCGCATCTATCGGGAGCAAGTTTGGGGATTCCTGGGCAAACCAGAGAATCTGTCCAGACCAAAACATCGGCAGATCGCAAGCGTTCTGCCGCCCGCAGGGTCAGAAGATCCGTGGCTCCAGGACCGGCTCCAACAAAACTGACGGGATGCATGGGGATGATGGATGCAAGCAGTTAGAGCTTGGCTTCAGTTGGGTCGAAAGCCCGGATCTGGTAGTGGTTTCTTCCGGCCATAGAGCCACCAAAGGCCCACGCCTCCGGCAAGAGCCAGCACCCCACTCATGAGTTGGGCGATGCGGATGCCGCCTTCACACGCCGGTGGGAGAGCTCCGATGCAAAGCGAGTCGATGCGTAGGCCTTCAATCCAAACCCGTCCAAGGCTGTAGCCCAGCAAGTAGGTACAGCTCATTGCACCAGCCGGAAGCTTGTTGAGATGCTTTGCCCCCCAGCGAAAGAGAAGGATTAAAATGATAAATAGTGCAAGATTCCAGAGCGATTCATATAGAAAAGTTGGATGAAAAAATTCCTTATTGCTATAAATTATTGGCCGATTAGATTCCGGAATGAATAGTTTCCAAGGCAGGTCTGTCGGTATTCCAAAAGCCTCTGAGTTGAAAAAGTTTCCCCAACGACCAATGGCTTGTCCGAGGGCCACAGAGGGAACAAGTACATCGAGCACATCCCAGAAGGATTGTTGACGCCATCTGCAGAACAGAATCAGCGTGAGTGTTCCAGCAATTAATGCGCCGTGAATCGCGATTCCACCTTCCCAAATTGCGAGTGCTTTTAAGGGAGTGGCTGCATAGTTATGCCACTCAAAGGCAACGTAATAGATGCGTGCTCCAATCACGGAACACAGCACAAGTAAGGGAAGTAGATCGCTAATCAGACCGTTTTCAAGCTTGCGCTGTTGTGCGAGTCGGCTTGAAAGGTTGAGCCCGATCAAAACAGCTGCTGCAATCAGCAACCCATACCAACGCAAAACAAAAGGCCCGAACTGAAACAGCTCGGGCCCAGGAGAAGCAAACATTTGGCTTAGAAGCTGCCTTCGGCGGCTTGCACTTTTTCAATTTGCCGCTTCTTCAGCACCAGCATGATTTGTGCAATGGCAACCGCGGCAAAGAAGGCGAGCAAGCCATAGATCCGGACAGGGTTCTGTAGAACAATCTCAGCGTCAACCTGTCCAAAGCCGCCGACGTTTGGATCGTTAGTGATGACAGCACCAGCTTCGACGGTGTCGCCCACGCTCACCAGGAGCTCGGGACCAACAGGGATGGTTTCGCTTGTCGTGCTGCCATCTGCGGCCTGAATGGTGACAACACTGGCTCCATTCTCACCTGCATCGATTGAGGAAACCTTGCCCTCTGTTGGAGCGGTGAAGACGGTGTTGTTGCTCTTCTCACCTGTTGGGTACACCTGGCCGCGGCCACGGTTGCCGCCCACATGAATTTGGTATTTACCAAAGTGAATGTTGCTGTCGGTAGCGGGGTCAGGTGAGAGAACAGGGAAAATAATTTCTTGGTTTTGATCGCCAGGGATGGGACCTACCAGGAGAATGTTTGGCTGATCGTCGCTGTACTGGGTGAAATAAACCCCCTCAGTCTCTTCTTTGATTTCATCCGTCCAGCGGTCTTGAGGCGCCAGTGTGAACCCGTCGGGAAGCATCACGACGGCACCAACTTGAAGCTGCACCTCGCTGCCATCGGCACCAATTTCCTTGATTCCCTCTTCGTAGGGAACTTTCACGCTTGCGGTAAATACGCTGTCTGGAAGCACCGACTGAGGTACTTCAGCTTGGGTCAGCTTTTTGGCGATGTGGCAGTTCGCGCAAACAATTTTGCCAGTGGCTTCTCTGGGACTGTCGTAGTTCTGCTGGGCCCAGAACGGATAAGCCCAGCTTGCGCCTGGGGCAATTAGCAGGGCTAGGCCGATAACCAGCGAACCGAGAACAAGGGAGAGATGGCGACGCATGGAACGGAGAGGGGAGAGTGCAGGCGGTGGAGGGAGGAGATCAGGCCCACCAGGGCTTGTCGCCGGTGCGGAAGTCGGTCTCAGACCACTCACTGACGAAGACGTTGTCGTCTTCAACGCTGACGTTGGCCAGTGCCAGGGAGAGCGGGGCAGGGCCGCGAACAACCTTGCCGGTGGCGTCGTACTGACTGCCATGGCAAGGACACATGAACTTGTTGGCGCCACTGTTCCAAGGCACCACACAACCCAGGTGGGTGCAGATGGCATTGATGCCGTAGCTGCCGATGGCGTCAGCGCCTTCAACGATCAGGTAGGTGGGATCACCTTTGAGGCCTTGAACCAGACTGCGATCACCTTCTGGATGGCTGGAGAGCCAACCAGTAGCTGTAACGACATTGCCCAGCTCGTCTTTGGCTGTCGTGCCGCCGCCGCCGCCAGCGGCTTTAGGCGGAATGAAGTATCGCGCCACTGGGTAGAGAGCTCCCAGGGCGACACCAGTCACGGATCCAAACGTCAGCAGATTCATGAACTGACGACGACCCATTCCGGGCACATCGCTCGAGGGAATTTGGGTCATGGCGGACGTTCATCCAGCACGGGTTGGCGATCATTATGGACGGAGAATGGCTTGTCACGCTTTGCAACGACTGGCCTTCCCTACCGTTCTCCAGCAAGGCTTTTGTGCTTGATCTGCGCCCTTCATCCCCTGCTGATCCCCTTGGAGTGGAGGAGGTGATTGGCTGTCTTCGCCAGCGCTGGCGGGCGACTTACGACCTTCAGCTAGTGGTTCGCCGCGGCCGTCTGTACCTGCACGTGATGTGGGCATATTTGGAGCAACAGTCCTTCCCAATGGACGAAAACAGCTATCGAGACCACTTGGCAGAAGTACTGGATGTTGTGAATCGTCTTGGTTTGGCGGGTGAAGTGCGCAATTGGCTGACCACAACACGCGATAAACCACGTCTTGGGAAAGCTTTAAGCCTTCAATTGCAGGTGGAAGGGCCTGAAGCGGAAAGCTTGCTCAAGGAGTTTCTGGTTTGAGTTTTTCGGTCAAGGCGACAAGGCCGACGCCCACGATGAAAAGACCCGTGATTGCACTGGCCAACAGCAACATCGTGATCGGGTCGGTGGATGGGGTGAGCACCGCTCCCGCCAGTGCTGAACCCAGCACGACCCAGCGCCAAGCTCCGAGCATCGAACGCCAGCGGACCAGCCCAAGGACACCAAGAAGAAGTTGGAGTACAGGCAGTTGAAAGGCCAGACCTGTGGCCAACATCAGCAGCAAGACAAAATCGAGATAACGCTCAATCGACCAAAGGGGTTCCACCACATCAGCCCCGTAGCTCACCAAGAAATTCAGGGCAGCTGGTACGAGGGCCCACCAGGCAAAGGTGAGACCCACCAAAAACAACACCGCTGATCCAGCAACGGCCGGTGCGATTAAGCGACGCTCGCGCACGGTGAGACCCGGCAACACGAATGCCAATAATTGGAACAGCACATAGGGCAAGGCCAGGGTGAGACCGGCGTAGCCCGCCACTTTCAAAGAGACGAACAGGAACTCACCAGGTGCTAGTTGCAGGAAGTGGATTCCCTTCGCTGGCGCTTCCAGGAGGCGAACCAGGGGCTTCACACCCACCAGACAGATCGCGGCACCGACGACCACGGCCAGCAGACTGCGCAGCACCCGTCCGCGCAATTCCTCCAAGTGCTCCATGAGAGGCATCTCCACCTCATGGGGTAAATCGGCATCATCTGGCCCTCGACCAATGCGAATTGGAGGAGGGGGTTGTAGAGCTGGGGGACCGTCGGGGCGTTCAGGCACGGACGCGGGAGGGGCGAAGGTTCAACTCAGCCCGGCTTTTAAACCAAGCTAGGGGGGAAGAGGCGTTGCTTTATGCGTTGAGGATGCCCCCAGCGAATTTCGCCGGATCCATGGCGAACTGTGCCGGGTCCAGCCCCAGCAATCCGTTGCAGTTGATCGGTTGGAACCATCACAACGGCGGCGACGGAGTTCCCCCGTGCTCGGCTGAAGTAGGCGGCCAGATCAGTCGCAAGTTGAAGGTCGTCCTCATCCACCAGACCGTTGGAACTTTTGAGTACGACATGGCTGCCCGGACACTCCTGGGCATGAAACCAAAGGTCGCCACTGCGGGCTTGGCGCAAGCTGATCCAGTCGTTCTGTCGATGATTACGACCCACTTGAACCATCACGCCACTGGGGGTCGAGAGCTCCAGTGGTTGTGGCTGGTTCTGTTTTTGCCGACGTTTTGATTGGGGCTGTTCCCCTGGCGATAGGAGCTCGTCGAGTTCCTGTTGAAGCTCTTGTAAGCCGAGTTTTCGAGCCAGGTCGTCTTGCCACAACGCATCGAGTTGCTCTTCAATAAAGCCTTCGCTGCCGTTAATTAGGGCGAGACGTTGTTGATGATGATCGATCCGTTCATTCAGGATTGCGACGGAACGGCGCAATTTGCGGGCACGTTTGTAGAGCTTTTGTGCTCCGTTGATTTGATCTCTGTTCGGTTGCTGTAAGCAGAGGAGAGCATCAGCTTGTTGCTGAATCTCGGCATGGTTCTCAGTGGCCTTAAGTCGTTGCTGTTGATCATTTAATTCTGATTGTTCTTTTGCACGCCAGCGCTCGATCTTGCGCAGCAGCTCCTCTTGGGCTTTGGCTAAGACTTTTTGCGCGAGGCGCTTTTGATAAAACTTGCCCAAGTTGAGGGCCAGCGAATCATTCGTTGGCTGCCCGGCTGGCTTTGTCGCTGGATCCGTTGGATCCTTTCCCCAAACGCAATAGCTCCCATTGGAATTGATTTGGAGGGCAAAGGTTTCTCGGTCTATCTGGTCCAGCCATCGACACCAGAGCTGATGCAGGCTTTGCCATTGTTCGGCCTCTAGCTGATCCACAGGGGTTGTCAGCCAACGTCCCGCCAATTGAGTGGCTAACGCGGGGCTAACCCCTTGATAGGTCTGTTGAAGAGCTTTTTTGAGTGGGATCGGAATCAAGCTCAGCCGCTCTTTCCAGCGTTCGAATCGTTCCGTTTTATCCGGTCGATGCCCCTGAAGCGGCGGAGGTGGGCAGTAATCGTCGCCAGTGCTGATCGGACGAACTCTGGATTGATGGTCGCGGACCTGGCGTCCGGGGGCGATGACGCGTCTCTGCTCATCTAGCAACAGCAGATTGCTGTGTCGACCCATCATTTCCAAGACCAGCACCCGTTGAATGGCTTCTCCTGGTCGGGTCGCGAATTGAAATTCCACCACGCGTTCGAACCCCTCCTGGTGGAGGTTCACGAGGGCTAATTGGCGCAGGCTGTGTTGGAGTTGCTGCGCCAAGGTGCTGCCTGCCCCCTGCCGGGGTGGGGCTTCGACTTCCGTGAGGCGGGGTGAGTCGGCTTGCCAGCTCAATTCGAGCCACACCATGCCCTGAAGGCTGCGAAACCCCAATTGAATGGTGCCTGGGCTGGGTTGTTGTGCTTTTTCGAAACGACTGGGTAGAACACGGCCGCGTAGATCCCACAGCACCGCCCGCAGGGTTGTGAGATCCATGGGTTGAAGGCTGGCCGTCGCTATCACCGAGTGGCAGAGGGGACCTTCCTACTCTGCTTGCTCATGCAGTTCCCCGGATGGCAGACAACGGCAGGCTCACCGTGCTTACAGGTCCGAGCGGCGTTGGCAAGGGAACGTTGGTGAAGCGACTGCTGGATCAACATCCTGAAATTTGGCTCTCGGTTTCAGCAACAACACGGGAGCCGCGCGGGGGGGAAGACGAGGGAGTGAGTTATTTCTTTCATTCCCGGGATGCTTTTGAATCCCTGGTAGCCGCTGGGGGATTGCTCGAGTGGGCCGAGTTCGCCACCAATTGCTACGGCACTCCTCGGGCTCCCGTGGAGGAGCATCTTGCAGCTGGTCGGCCTGTTCTTTTAGAGATTGAGTTGGAGGGTGCCCGACAGGTCCGCACCAGCTTTCCTGATGCGTTTCAAGTGTTCCTTGCTCCCCCCAGTTTTGCGGAGTTAGAGCGTCGGATTCGAGGTCGGGGAACCGATACGGAGGACGCGATTCAACGTCGACTCGCCCGAGCCTGCGAGGAGCTCAATGCCCAGAACGAATTTGATGCGGTGGTGATCAACGACGACCTTGATCAGGCGTTGAAACAACTCGAGACGCACATGCAACTGCTCGCTCTTTAAGCGATGCCCCAGATATCAGCCATCAAAAAAGCCCCCTCGTGAAGGGGGCTTCGTCAGACATTTGTCATGTTTGCGTTGGGGACGCACTACATGGGGTGGAACAGAAGATCAGGGAAAAAGCGGTTCCATTCGATCAGGATTCCAGCTGTGGCTGTAAACCAAATCGCTGCAACAACTGGTGCGGTGGTGAGAAATTTTTTCATGGGTACCGACGGTGGTGAGGGGGCAGTGGATCAGCGCGGGGAGACGGTCACTTTGGCGTCGTCTTCCGTCAGTTTTCCGCTGGTCAATTCGCCGAAGGCTGCGAGGGGCCAGCTAGCAGCTGCCAATAGGCTTTTAAACGCAATGCTGAGATCGATTTGGATCTCATTCATGGCTGCGTTCTTGCCACGGGTTGCTTTCAGATATTCGCGACCAGCCCAGCCAATGCACCCATTGATGTAGAGGAACATGATCCCGGGAAGGACGAAGTCACCGGCGTGGCTCCAACGGCCATCAACGATGAGATGGGGCAAACCATCTTCTCCGCAAACCGCTTGGCTGTACATCTCAAACCGGGCTATCGCCTGGGGTGTTGAGGCAGCAGAAGCGCGTTGCTGGAAGCGTGCGCTTTCAGCGCACGGGGTTAAGCCGGCCACATCCGCCTTTGCGACGGGGGCGAAGCCAAACACCAGGAGGGTCGAAAGCACAACGGCTAAAAGACGACGCATCGGACGATTCCTGTTTTTAACTGCCCGGTGAAAGGCAGGATGTCTCTTGCGGACATTACGGGAGGGCCTTGACCACAATGCATACAGTGCTCGCCCTCGAAACAAGTTGTGACGAGTCAGCCGCTGCGGTTGTGCGCCACAAAGCCGATGGCAGCGTTGAGGTGTTGGCGTCTCAAATTGCGTCACAAGTTGAGGAGCATGCCCTCTGGGGTGGCGTTGTTCCAGAAATTGCCTCGCGTCGTCATGTGGAGGCCTTGCCAACGTTGGTGCAGGCGGTTCTGCGGGAATCTGCGCTGTCGATCCCTGAACTGAATGCGGTTGCAGCGACTGTGGCGCCTGGCCTTGCCGGAGCATTAATGGTTGCTTCGGTGACGGGTCGCACCCTTGCGGCATTGCATCAGGTGCCTTTTCTGGGAATTCATCACCTTGAAGGGCATTTGGCTTCAGCTGCTCTGGGCGTGCACGCCCCCGCTCCGCCTTATTTGGTTCTTTTAGTAAGTGGTGGCCACACTGAGCTGATTCGTGTGGGTCTTCATGGGGAGATGGAACGACTCGGCCGAAGCCATGACGATGCTGCTGGTGAGGCGTTCGACAAGGTGGCCCGCTTACTTGGCCTTGGGTATCCCGGCGGTCCCGCGATTCAGGCCATCGCTGCCTCGGGGAATGCCAAACGTTTTTCCCTACCGAAAGGACGCATTTCCCTGCGAGGCGGGGGGTTTCATCCGTACGACTTTTCCTTCAGTGGATTGAAGACAGCCATGCTGCGCACTGTTGAGTCGTGCCAAGGCTCTGGAGTTGACCTGCCTCTGGCCGATCTTGCGGCAAGTTTTGAGCAGGTGGTGGCCGATGTCTTGGTGGAACGGGCCCTTCGTTGTGCTAACGATCACAAAATCAAGCAACTTGTGATGGTGGGTGGTGTAGCCGCGAACCAGCGTCTACGACTGCTCATGCAGAAACAGGGCCAGCAGCATGGCGTTGCAGTGTCGATAGCTCCTCTGGCGTATTGCACCGATAACGCCGCCATGATTGGTGCGGCAGCGCTCAGCCGGTTGAAGCGCGGGGTGCTGTCGTCAAGCGACGAAACCGGAGTTGCAGCGCGTTGGCCGTTGGAACGGGCAGATGCTCTTTACGAAGCATTACCTCCATTTTGAAAAATGCCCGTAAGGTGGCACTCAAAAAAAGGGGAGGCATGGCAAATCAGTCCGGTCAAAAAACAGCAATTCAGACTTCAGAACCCGTAGGGGCTGCTGAACTGAATGAATGGAAGCGCGGCTTCACTCCTCAGGCGGAGATTTGGAATGGGCGGCTCGCCATGATCGGTTTATCCGCAGGACTCGCCGTGTTGCTGGTTTCCAGGGTGTTCAACGCTGGTTGATTCAAGCTGGTTGATTAATCCCTTCCGCGTAACGCTTGAGCCAGCTCATTGGGCTTCAAGCTCACTCCAATCGCCCGGTCTGAGTTGACGCGTCCCGCTTCAACAAGCGCTTGAAGTGATTGATTGGATGTGACCATGCCGTCGAAGCTGCTGCGCGACATGATTTCTTCCACCTCATCAAGGGAGCCTCGCTGGATGTAATCCCGGCAGGCATCTGTATTGACCAAGATGTCGTGATAAGCAGCTCGCTTGTCATCGTTGGTGCGAATGAGACCTTGAGCGATGACACCCACTAAGGATTCGGAGAGTGAACGGCGAATGCTGGGTTGTTCTTCTGGCGCATACATCCCGAGCACTCGCTCGACGGTTTTGACCGCTGAGTTGGTGTGCAACGTCCCGAACACCAGGTGACCGGTTTGAGCCGCTTCAAGCGCTGTGGAAAGGGTCTCCTGGTCACGGATTTCTCCGACCAGGATCACATCTGGGTCTTCGCGCAGTGCGGCCCGTAAGGCGTGATGGAACTGGAGGGTGTTCAAGCCCACTTCGCGGTGACGAATGAGGGACTTTCGACTTTCATGCACAAATTCCACCGGATCTTCGATGGTGAGGATGTGACAGGTCTTGTTGCGATTGATCCAATCGATCATGGCGGCCAAGGTTGTGCTCTTTCCAGATCCAGTTGGCCCAGTAACCAGCACAAGACCTTTGGGGCGGGCTGCTAGATCTTTGAGCACCTCGGGAAGTTTGAGATCCTCCATGGTGAGGATGGTTTGAGGAATGAGCCGCAGCACCATGGCTGGGCCACGCAATGAATCGAGCACATTGATCCTCACGCGCACGAATGGGAAGGCGTAGGCGCTGTCGAGTTCTTTGTTGCGATAAAACGAGTCGATTTGCTGCGGCGAGAGAATTTCATGAAGCCATCCCTGAAACACCGAGTCATCGGTGGCGGGCCAGTCGGTGGCCTGAATTTCGCCACGCGCTCGAAAGCGTGGACGTTCCCCCACACCAAGATGGACATCTGAATGTCCCGCGTCATTGGCGATGCGCAGGATGGCTTCCAGGGATGGCGAATCTTTTGTGCCCGGTTTTGCGCCCTGGGCTTGTTGAGGCGCTTTATTTGGCGCTGGAGTGGGTGCTGTTGGAGGGGGGGTGCCGGCAGAGCGCGGCGGAAAGCTGGGGGGAAAGACCGGCTGATCCAACGATCATCGAGACGACGTGATTCCAGCATCGTTCCGATGTGGCTGCTGGCAAGTGATTGATGCAGGTCTGCGATCCCTGAACGCCCGTAGGATCCACCCATAACTGCGGATCCCATGGCCGATCAGCCCCGCGTCACCATTGTTTTAGGGACACGCCCCGAGGCCATCAAGCTCGCACCTGTGATCCGCACATTTCAAGCGTGTGAGGCCTTAACAACCCGGGTTGTCCTGACGGGTCAACACCGTGAAATGGTCACCCAGGTGATGGATCTCTTCGGTTTAGAAGCCGATCAGGATCTCAACTTGATGGCACCCCGCCAAACATTGACCCACGTCACTTGCGCTGCATTGCAGGGCTTGCGGGATGATTTTCAGGCTTTTCCCCCACAGATCGTTCTGGTTCAAGGGGACACCACCACGGCGTTTGCTGCCGGTTTGGCGGCGTTCTATGAGCAGATTCCTGTGGGTCATGTGGAGGCGGGTTTACGGACCGACAACCTGTTGGATCCGTTCCCGGAGGAGGCCAATCGGCGGTTGTTGTCTCAGATCGCCACCTTGCATTTCGCTCCGACCCTGCAGGCGGAGCAGAACCTCCGTGCCTCTGGGGTTGTTGGAGACATTTCGGTGACAGGAAATACTGTGATTGATGCGTTGCTGTTGATGGCCGAAAAAGCGCCTGAGATGCACTTCGAGGGGCTCGATTGGACATCCCAGCGCGTGATTTTGGCCACGGTTCATCGACGCGAAAATTGGGGCGACCGTCTAGTCGACATCGCATCGGGTATTCGACAGGTGTTGGATCGTTTTCCCGACACTGCTCTCTTGCTTCCATTGCATCGCAATCCCACGGTGCGAGACCCCTTGAAAGCCATGTTGGGGGATCATCCGAGGGTCGTTCTGACGGAGCCGCTTGATTACGACCGTCTCGTGGCGGCGATGAAGGGTTGCACGCTCTTACTCACTGATTCTGGTGGCCTCCAAGAAGAAGCGCCGGCCCTGGGCAAGCCTGTGTTGGTGCTGCGTCGAACCACCGAACGCCCAGAAGCGGTGGAGGCCGGAACGGCTCGTCTGGTTGGCACGGATCCAGCTGCAATCGTGGAGGAAGCCTCCCGCCTTCTGGGGGATTCAAAGGCCTACGAATCGATGTCTCGAGCGGTCAATCCCTTTGGCGATGGACAGGCAAGTGCGCGCATCCTCGATCTCTGCAGGCGTCATCTCGGCGTCTAAAGCAAGCTTCAGTGCCAATCGTCAGTACCGCTGGTGGCTTCATCGGCAGTGGTCGTTCGGCTCGGGCCTTCTGTTGTTTATTGGCCTGAATCCTTCCCGAGCTGATGGAGAGCGTGACGACCCCACCCTGAGGCGGTTGCAGGCATTCGCGAAGTCGTGGGGTTATCAAGAATTATTGGTGGTCAATTTGTTTGCGCGAATGTCTCCCCATCCAGCCGCCTTGCAGCGCGCCAGTGATCCAGTAGGCGTCAAAAATGACCAGGTTCTGCAGGTCTGTTTTGAGCGTTGGGCTTGTGATCCCCAGGTGGATTTGTGGTGTGGCTGGGGTGTGAACGGTGGCCGTGGCCTGCGTGCGCATGATGTCCTTCGCAAGCTTCAACCCTTGAGCTGCCAGCGCCGAATCCATTGTCCAAACTCCCTTGGCCCCCTCAGCTTGGCGTTGACGCGAGCGGGGCAACCGCGGCATCCGCTCTATGCCCCCAAGCAATCGACCCTGAGCCCTTTTCGTTGGGCAGAGACCGGAGCAATCCGCCATCCTGAATCAATTACTACGGATTGACGTCTGCGCTGATGCCTCGCACCCCCCGTCGCTATGCCGTGCATCTCCACCTCGTGGGAGGGCAGACCGAACGAGTTTTTTTCCCAAAATTAGAAACCTTTCAGGAGTGGTACCAGGGGGTTGTCAACGCGGAGACCCAGGGAGGTTTTGTGAATGTGCCGATGAGCGACCTTGATGGGGAATACCTCGTCGTGCGTCCGCAGGCGGTGATTGGTGTTCGCGTGGAACCACAGTTTTCGGCAGTCGATGACGCCTGAGCGGCTTGGCCTGCTGTGGGGAATCACCGTCTTCTCCGGGGCCGCGGCACGTTTGTTGGCGGCCTTCTCCGGGTTGCCTGGGGTGGTTCTGTTATTGCTTTCAGGGCTTTTGATTGGGCGGTCGGGACTGGGCCTCGTTGAACCTCTCGATCTCGGCCCGGGCCTCGGGACGATTGTGGGATTGCTGGTCAGCCTGGTTTTGTTCGACGGGGGCATGAACCTTCGTCTGCCTGGCGACACGATTAAGGCAACCGTGCAGCGCATTGCTGTTTTGCGGTTGGTGATTTCCCTTGGTGGTGGCTTGCTTGCGGCCCATTGGCTAGCGGGTCTGAGTTGGTCGGTGGCGGCTGTGTTCAGTGCAATCGTTTTGGCCACAGGCCCCACGGTGGTCACCCCGTTGGTGCGCCAAATCCGCTTGGCCGCTCCGTTGGGGGATGTGCTGGAAGCGGAAGGTCTGCTTTTAGAGCCCATTGGTGCCGTGCTTGCTCTGCTGTTGCTGGAGTTAGTGCTCGGCAACCTTCATGGCTGGAGGGAGCTGGCGATTGGTTTGCTATCGCGGCTTGGTGGTGGAGTGTTGATTGGTGCGGGAGTGGGGTGGCTTCTCTCGGAGGTATTGCGTCGACTTAAGCCTGAGCAATCCTCTGGTTTGCCCTTACAACTCAGTTTGGGGATGCTGTTTCTGATGTACGGCGTCAGCGAGTGGCTGTTGCCGGAATCAGCATTGCCTGCGTCCGTTGCCGCAGGCATCGTTGTGGGTCGCCGACCTGGCTTTTACACAGCTGAATTCGAACGTTTGATTCAAGAGCTGGCGCAGTTGTCGATCACGATGCTCTTTCCCTTGCTGGCGGCGGATGTGTCTTGGGCTGAGCTCAGTCCTTTGGGCTGGGGCGGAATCCTTTGTGTTCTTACGTTGATGTTTGTGGTGCGGCCGATCGGTGTTGGTGTTGCCACGATTGGGTTGCCCCTGGACCTCCAGCAACGGTTGTTTTTGGGTTGGCTAGCACCCCGAGGCATCGTTACAGCGTCAGTAGCCTCGTTGTTCTCCATTCGTTTGGAACAAGCCGGAATTCTCGGAGCCGGCCGGTTGCAGGGTTTGGTGTTTCTGACGATCCTGATGACCGTGGGCTTGCAGGGGCTGACCGCCCAGCCTCTGGCACGAATTCTGGGGTTGATTCAAACGGATTCCGAGCCAGGCGAGAAGGAATCAGCTGAGGCAGCGTTGAAGGCGGGGTAAGTCGTCACCAATTTTTGCCAGAAGCGACCAGGTGGTCAGGAGGTCGGGGCCCTGCAATCGACCCAGAAGTGCAGCGCGAAGCGACTTCATCACCACGCCTTTTTTCACTCCAGCAGCTTTCGCCGCATCGCCGAGCAATGTTTTGGCCTGGTCGAGATCAGTTCCCGTCCAACGCTCCGCTTGGAGTGCATCGACAAGGTGACCGATGGCGGCTTTGGCCCCTTCGCTTTGAAGCTGTTTGATCCCGTCATCTTCAAGAGCTGGACATTCAAAAAATGGTGAAGCTTGTTCGACGCCATCGTTGAGCAGCGTCAGAGAAGGGCCAAGCAACTCACAGAGCTCCAGGTTCCAACCGTTGTTATTGGGAACTGACCAGCCGTTCTTGATCCACATGGGACGAAGCACCTCTAAGAGCTGTTCCGAGCTCCAGCCATGGAGCACCTGGGCGTTGAGCCAATTCAGCTTGTCCCAGTCAAACCGTGCTCCGGCTTTATTCACCCGATCAAAGCTGAATTGATCGGCGGCTTCCTTCAGACTGAAGCGCTCTTCCATGCCCTCTGGCACAGACCAGCCCAGCAAGGTCATGTAATTCGCGATCGCCTCGGCGGTATATCCCATCGAGCGGAACTCGTTGATGGAGGTGACGCCATCCCGTTTTGACAGCTTCTTGCCATCTGCGTTGAGGATCAGTGGTGCATGGGCGAAGGTTGGTGCTGGAAGAGCGAGGGCTTCGTAGAGCAGAAGTTGCTTGGCGGTGTTGGCAATGTGGTCTTCACCACGGATCACATGGGTGATCGCCATGGCGGCGTCGTCCACCACAACCACGAGGTTGTACAAGGGGTCACCGATTTGATCCGCAGGGGCGCGTCTGGCGACCACCATGTCGCCACCAAGATCGCCACCACGCCAACGCATCGTTCCGCGGACTAAGTCATTCCAGTGGATTTCTGCATCATCATTGATGCGAAACCGGATCACAGCATCCCGACCTTCTGCTTGGAATGCGGCCTCCTGCTCAGCCGTGAGATGTCGGTGGCGGTTGTCGTAACGGGGAGGCTGGTTGGATGCTTTTTGAGCATCCCGCATGGTCGCCAGTTCAGATTCGTTGGCGTAACAGCGATAGGCCAGACCTTTGTCGAGAAGTGTCTGAATGGCGTCGCGATGCTGGCCGACCCGTTCGCTTTGAATGACAGGGTCTTCTGCCCAGTCGATTCCTAGCCATTGAAGGCCCTCAAGAATGTTTTGGGTGAATTCCGGCTTGGATCGTTCCTTGTCGGTGTCTTCGATGCGGAGCAAGAAGACTCCGTTTTGGCTTTTGGCGTAAAGCCAATTGAACACAGCGGTTCGTGCTGTGCCGATATGGAGCGTGCCCGTTGGGCTGGGGGCCAGACGAACGCGCACCATTGCCGCATCGAAAAATTTAGAACGGGACCGACGGGATTCGAACCCGCAACTTCCGCCGTGACAGGGCGGTGCTCTAACCGATTGAACTACGGTCCCAGGCTTGATTTGATTCGACCAAGACGCGCTTGAAAGAACCTGACCTGTGTCGCATAGCGACAAGATCAGTATCAACTGCCGCCCTGCCCTCCGTCAACAACCCGATCAAAGAGGTTGTGCTGAATTCAGCTTGAAGACTCTGAACACGGGTTGGACGACAACCTTATTGACTCGAAATCGATCCCAACACAAATACCCCGATGGAGAACCATCGGGGTATTCGACGGTGTCATGGCGACACGATGCTCGAAGCGAAATGGACGACGTCAGGGACGAAATCCAGCCGGCTCGATTAGACGAACTTGGTTGCCGCGGGCGGTGAATTCCCGACCTTGGTCGCTTTGAACGACGACACGACCACCAGATTTGACGCGGATGACACGGGCGCGGACCCAGCCAAGAGCGGCTGACTCCAACACCTTCACAACATCACCAGGTTGAAGATCCAACTCCATGCTGAGACTCAGGAAACTGCACGAGGGGTCATCGGACGCGCCGTGGAGGACTTGAACCCCCGACATCAGGTTTTGGAGACCTGCGTTCTACCAACTGAACTAACGGCGCAAGGCGATGAACCCCTCAGCCAACATTGCTGTTGGCGACTTGATTGAACGAGGCCGAAACCTCAGCGATCGAAGCGCTGCTTCACGCGGGTGGCCTTGCCCACCCGTTCCCGCAGATAGAAAAGCTTCGCCCTTCGTACTTTACCGCGCCGTTCAACCTTGATGTTGGCGACTTGTGGGCTGTGGACCATGAACACCCGTTCAACACCAATGCCCTGGAAAATCCGGCGGACTGTGATCGTTTGATTAAGTCCACCATGGCGCTTGGAGATCACCACCCCCTCGTAGGGCTGGACGCGGTCACGGTTCCCTTCACTGATCCTTACGCCGACACGAACTGTGTCTCCGACATAGATCTCTGGAAGATCATCTTTTTGCTGAGCGTTCTCAAACTCGCGAATCAGCTCTTCCGCACAAAGCTTCTTCGAAGCTGACGCAGGCTTTGCCTTGGTCGCCACGGTTTCTTCTTGATTGCTCTCTTCGGTCACCGTGGTGTCCTTCTGGTCGGCCGCCATCCCCGCTCCGCGTTTATCGCCAAAGAATGATCATACCTGTCGTCGCCAACGCTCAATTAAAAGTGCCAGGCCCGTGATCAGCATCCAGAGCAGTCCGACGGCATTCATCAGCACCACAATTGGTTCGAGAGTTGGTCCCAACCACTCCCCTTCATGCAGCGTCATTAACCAATGCACTTGCTCACGACTGGCTCCAAACCAATCGCGGGCCAGGCGGTAGCCAACGCCTGAGCACACGGTGACGAATAAGGGCAGCAGAACAAACGGAGCGATGCGTTGGTGGAGTTCGCGCACCCGCACAAGCAACGTCACGACCTGCACCCAACTGCAAGCCGTTGATAGCGTGACGAATATTGAGCAGACCAATGAACATTTTTGCCGATCTGCTGGCCACGACTCAGGCAGCTCAGGGACAAATCACAGCGACCGGACCACGAATTCAAAAACGGCGCGGCGTGGAAATCAAGTCTGCCCGCGAAGTGAAGATCATGCGCCAGGCCAGCAAAATTGTGGCCACCGTGCTTCGCGAAGTGATGGGCATGGTCGAGCCCGGGCAAACCACCGGAGACCTTGATGCGTTTGCTGAACGCCGCATCCGCGAAATGGGAGCGACCCCCAGCTTCAAGGGTTATCACGGCTTTCCGGCAAGCATCTGCGCCAGTATTAACAATGAAGTTGTTCATGGCATCCCCAATGCCAAGCGTGTAATTCACCGAGGCGATCTCCTCAAGGTGGATACCGGTGCCTATTTCGAGGGTTATCACGGCGATAGCTGCATCACTGTTTGTGTCGGAGAAGCATCGAAAGAAGCACAAACCCTCAGTCGTGTTGCACGCGAATCACTAATGGCTGGAATCGGCCAGGTGAAAGCAGGCAATACGCTCCTCGACATTGCTGGCGCCGTTGAAGATCACGTCAAAGCGAATGGGTTCAGTGTTGTTGAGGATTACACCGGTCATGGTGTCGGTCGCAACCTCCATGAAGAACCGTCAGTCTTTAATTTTCGAACTGACGAGCTTCCCAACGTGACGCTTCGTCCTGGGATGACCTTGGCGATTGAACCAATCTTGAATGCGGGCAGCAAAGCTTGCCGGACGTTGCGTGATCGCTGGACGGTGGTTACGCGTGACGGCGCACTGTCGGCGCAGTGGGAGCACACCGTTTTGGTGACCAGTGATGGTTGTGAAATCCTTACGGACCGGGGTGATTGAGGATTTGGCTGTAGGCCCGTCGCCCGAGTTCGGTGATGGGCATAAGCAGATAGGTCAATGGGTTGGGCGTCACGATGATCAATCTCAACCCCCATCCGGCTTGCCATAGAACCTGATCGGCAACCCAGTTCGCATCCATGATCCCGATTGGGTTGAGATCCGATCGAAACGGGCCGAGGACTAGTTTTCGGATGATCAATTGGTTGCGCTCGTTGGGATCACGGGTGGCTCCTCGCAAGCTCACCAGTTGGCCTAACAACCGTTTGGAGATTTCATAAACAGGGCTAACCGCAGGTTGTATTTCTGCTTCTGAGGTGTTCACCCAGATCTCCATGGGCTTCTCTCGAACGTTGCGGCGGCTGATGTCCTCGTAGCGCTGCATGAGGCGCCAACTGCTGAGTGCATTGATCTCCAAAGCTCGGTTCACATCGTCAATGCTTTGACCGCCTTTCGGATTAATGCCGTGGTTCAGCACAAGCACATCCAACTGTGCCAAGTCAGCATCTAGGGCAGCTTCTTCGCCACATTGCCAAGAGATCCAACGATGGGGTCCTTCGTCGTCTTGTCCTTCGGGTGGTGTGCGGTGGGTGAGGCCCACAACTTCAGCTCCACTGGCACGAAAGCAGCGCGTCAGGGCACAGCCGAGGGTGCCGCTAGCACCGGTAATGCCGATGCAGCGGTTTTGATAACGCGTTGATTTGGGCTGGTCCATTCTCCTAGCTTGCGCCATTCTTTAATGTGATTCATGGGCTCGTTGCGTCTTGTCTGACGACGCCTTACAGGTGCTTTTCGCTCCCTACTGCGGTGGGTTGGCACGCTCAGCAGCGCTGCGGGATGCGCTGACGCTCTTGCAAGCTCGACGCCTCGAGGGGTGCAGACCTGTTGCAGATGCTGAGGGACATGGATTTGTCCTGAGCTGGGGTGATGAACGGGCACCGTTGGACGTGATCCAGTGCCAGCTCTTGTTCCCGACCCAACAGGATGCTTCGCGACACTTCACTCTTCCGACGCATCAATTGGTGTCTTGGCTCATGGAGTGTTCAGCATTCGTTGGTGCGAAACCAGATCTTCCAGATGCCTTTTGGTATTGGGTGCTTTTGGGGCAAGAAGATGAGGTTGCAGACGCCTAGATTCATCAACGACTGAAGTGCGGTTGATGGGAACGACTTTGCTGATCGGATCATGTGAACCGTTCAGCGGAAAGTCCGCTCTTGTTTTGGGTATTGCTCAGCAGCTCAATCAGTCCGGTCATTCCATTCGGTTTGGAAAGCCTCTGGCCACCAGCTTGGACTGGGATCCCGACCAAGGTCCGTTGCCGCAACCGTTAATCGATGACGACGTGCGGTTTGTCGGTGAGACCCTCGGATTTGAGGCTGAGCGTTTGTTGCCGTCCCTGCATCTGCTTTCTCAGGCAACGGCGACGAGTCGTCTGGGCTCGGGCCAGTTGGACGCTGGAGCGGGGTTCGACCAGCTTCGCCAGCAGGTGGACCAACACGATGGCCTCACCCTGCTGGAGGGTGCTGGAAGCTTGAACGAAGGCCTCTTGTACGGCTTGAGTCTTCCGCAGCTGGCCGAGGGGCTGGAAGCCAAGGTTGTGCTGGTGCATTTGTGGCAAGACAGCCGCAGCGTTGAGCCCCTCCTCGCTGCGAAGCAATCCCTTGGAGATCGCCTTGTCGGTGTTGTCCTCAATGCTGTGACGCCCGAGGAGGTCGACAGCTTGGAGCGTCAGGTGGTGCCCACGCTTGAAAATCTTGGCCTCACCGTGTTTGGCGTGATGCCCAGGTCGCCGTTGTTGCGCAGCGTCACGGTGGGAGAGCTGGTGCGGCGTTTGGATGCCCGCGTGATCTGTTGCAAGGACCGCCAAGAGCTTTTGGTGGAAACCCTGAGCATTGGAGCGATGAACGTGAACTCTGCAATGGAATTCTTCCGTCGTCGTCGAAATATGGCGGTGGTCACCGGCGCTGATCGCACGGATATTCAGTTGGCGGCGCTGGAGTCGTCCACGCAGTGTCTGATCCTGACAGGTGCCGGAGAGCCCTTGCCACAGCTGATCAGTCGTGCGGAAGAACTGGATGTCCCACTCCTAAAGGTGGAGCACGACACGTTGGCCACGGTGGAGGTTATTGAGCAGGCCTTTGGTCATGTGCGCTTACACGAAGCCGTGAAGGCCACCTATGCCTTTCGCCTCGTGGAGGAGCATTGCCATCTCGACCGACTGTTCTCTGCTCTGAACTTGAAAGTCCAGAACGTCTAATGGTTGCTAGCTTCCAGTGATATCAGACGGGATGTCGTTGGGTCAGTCATTGGATCTTCCGTCCCTTGATCGGGTCGACACGCTGGCGCAAGAACTAGCGCTTTTGCAGGACAAAGGGAAGCGGCGAATCGCCATCCTCGGCAGCAGACATGTGCCGGTGGTTGCGATTCACTTGATAGAACTCGTCGCCCGCTCCCTCGTTCAGGAGGGGCATTCCCTGATCACTTCGGGCTCCCAGGGGGTGAATGCTGCTGTTATACGCGGAGTGTTGGAGGTCGATCCGTCCCAGCTCACGGTGTTGTTGCCCCAGAGCTTGGATCGCCAAGCTGTTGAAATTCGAGACCTGCTCGAACGGGTTTTGCACTTGGTGGAAAAACCTGAACAGGATGAACTCCCCCTTCCGATCGCCAGCAGTCTTTGCAACCAAGAAATCATTAGCCGATGTGATCAGCTGATTTGCTTGGCATTTCACGACAGTGAAACGTTGTTGGCGAGTGCGCGAACAGCCGAAGATATGGGCAAGGTGGTGAGCTTGCTTTATTTCGATTGATTAGCTGCCCAGAAAAGCTTTGAGTCCTTCGCTGTAAAGGATGCCGCTGCACAGCAGACCACTGGCCCAACAGAGGCCGCGGGCGGGGGGCACATTGCCGACATAGGCAGCGATATAGGCAAAGCGAAATGCTGGATGAGCAAAAGCTGCGACGACGGCAGCCCCTGGCAGTGGGCCGGAATATTCGACTGCGATCAAGGCCAATAAGGCTGCAGGAGCATGCAAGGTGAAGGCTTCGAAGCTGTTTTGGTGAGCCCAGCTGGCCCGTTTCCCCCAGGCTGGAAAGCGATCGAACATGGCTCGCGGTGCGGCCATATCTTTCATCTCGAAATTGGCTGCCGAGCGTGCTGCACCAAGAGGAATGATGCTGGCGACGACGCTTCCACCTGCCAAAACCAGAGACCAGGCATAGGGCGAAGCATTGGTAGCCGTGAAAAGTTGCAGCAACGACATGGTGTGGGCTCCGTACCTGGCCTTTTCTAAGGTGTGAGTAGCAGTGACCGTGCACCATGGCCAGTACTTCCTCCTTCGATGTCGTTTCTGATTTCGACCGACAGGAGCTGGTCAATACCCTTGATCAAGTGCGTCGGGATGTGTCGACCCGCTACGACTTGAAGGATTCCAAGACTGAAATTGTGCTGGAGGAAACTGAGATGGTGATCACGACAGCCAGTGACATGACGCTCCAGGCTGTTGAAGATGTACTACGAGCAAAGGCGACAAAACGGAATCTGTCGCTGAAAATTTTTGATTTTCAGTCGCCGGAGACCGTGGGAGGAAATCGAGTTCAGCAGGTGATAAAGCTTCGTAAGGGATTGAGTCAAGAAATTGCTAAAAAATTGAGCAAAATTGTGAGAGATGAACTCAAAAAAGTAACTGTTGCGATTCAGGGGGAAAGTGTACGAATCACAGGAAAAAGTAAGGATGATCTCCAAGCAGCTATTCAATTGGTCAAGAGCAAAGAAGACGAGTTAGATGTGCCGCTGCAGTTTGAGAACTATCGCTAGATCATTGTTGGTATTTTTTCTTGAGAAAATAGTTTGGCTTAGCCACCATTGCAATGCCGAACAGCTTGAGCATTCGTTTCTCCTTGGGAAATGATCTCAGCAACACAATCATTAAACGCTTTGCTTTGCTGCTTGAGCGGGCAAAGACTCAAAGCAATCGCTGCTAGTGCAATGGCAGAAACAACCGTGGCTGAAATTTGAATGACTCCATAGGCCAACATGGCTTTCTTTTTGCCACCACAGCTTTGATTTGATGAGTTGCCGTCAGACATCAGTCGGGAATATTTTCAATAATTTATGGGCAGAAGCTGTTCAACCCCTGTTGTTGAGGGCGTGGATAACCGCCCAATTTTGAGCATGGGCGGGAGGATATGCGCTTGATATCAGTCCGCACATCCAGCTCGCCCTTGTCGGCCGATTGGATCAGTTTCTTGGTTGCGTTGTTATCCCTCAGCCGTTGTGGTGATGCTTGAAAGGGATGTCGCGATAGGGCTGAATGCCAATCGGTGGCGGCACTTGACGCTTTTCATCTAAATCCACGGCACCCATTGCGTGGGCAAATGCATCACCCCACCATTGAAAAAGTGCTTTCATCACTGCTCCGGGATCACTGTCAATGTCATACACCCGATTGATCAAGGCCGCACTAGGTACTTAACCTGCGTACAACATTGTCGTTCTGTGATGTGAAGGGGCGTAAGTAGAAATGCCTGCATTGTTGATATTTGCCCTGTGTAGCTAACTTTTAAGTCTCAAGTTTTATTGCCACATGTTGGGAAAAATGCTTTTCTTTTATGGAGGATTGTGCTTGTGATATTATTATCTTGGAGGCTGTATTTGCCGTAATGATTGCTGGGGCTGTTGCCCCTTCTCGCGCTGTAGGGCAGATGCATACCGAATCCTTTTGCCTGAGTGCTTTGCTAAGGCTTGGCGATTCAATCTCCGTGGTACATTTTTATTCAACAGCTGGCTGAAGTGGGTAAAAGTTGCGCCATTGTTGTTCGTGTGTTTGATGGTGAGGCTCCTTACCTTCAATCTTTTATTGATCATCATCGAGCGATAGGCATCGACCAGTTCTATCCGGTAATCGCGCCAGGGGGAGCACCCCTTTGTCGTGAGATTTTGTCTCGAAATCAATTGAGCTTCACTGAGGTTGAAGGGCAAAAGATTGGTGCCGTTCGTGGCTTGATTCAACAAGATTATGTGGCGGTGATTGATGCTGATGAGTATTTGCATCCTGATCTTCTCCCTTTCATTCAAGAGGAGAAATTTCAGTCTTTAGCGATGCCGTGGCGGATGACTGCCACTCTTTCTGATTCAGGCTTTGAATCGAGTTTGAAGCGGTTTTTTGTTTTCCCTCAAATTAAGTCTGTGATGCGCACTCGCTCATTGACGGGACTCGGTTTGCATCGTTCAGGCACAAAGGGTGGTGGGCGTTGTTTGGGTTTGAAGGAGGGCTTGGCCTTCCCTGTGCATCATTACTATCTGCGTGGTTTGGATGACCTCATGCTGAAGGAGGGTGGTGTGGTGAAACGCACATTGGCCCACAGCACGGGTCGGAAGAGTGTTGCTCTTGGGGATGGATCCACGGGGAATACGTTGACTGCATTCCCAAGTAGACATGCAAGGGTTGCCTATTTGCTGAAGGTTCTTGACCAACTGCCTGAGCAAAAAGATCCCTATACAGTGTCGACTGATCAAGTGATGTTAAATCGTTTGCGCGATCAAATGTCTGTTGATACAGATCTAATAAAGGCTGAATTAAAGCAGAGTATCGATAGCATTTGTCGAATATTCCGTAAACGCTCGATCTGCAATCAAATCAAGGATATTGAGCACATTTTGGCCGATAATCCAAGTAAGATCAGTTATCAGAAAAGAGTGCTGCGTCAATTGAGAGCTGACTACAAAACTCGTCAGTCTTGGCCTTATCGAGTGCTCAGTAATTTAGGGATTGAAAATAATGCTTGGTCAGGTTGACCGTCTTCCCATGCATCACAAAGGTGGTGTTTGATAGATCAGCTGGATCATTGTTTGGAGCCTCAATCAACGGACTGCCTTTGGATGCCAAGCGATGGTTGGCATCACCTTCGGTCGTTGGATCTCTCGGAGGCCCGTCGTTGATCAATGATCCTGGCGAGTTCAAGCACGTAGCCGGCCGTGCACCATCGTCCATGGCTGCGGGAACGGTTTTCTAAATCGGAGCGGATCTCTGCAGTCTCTGCCATCAGAAGATCGAGCTCCTCCTGCTCGAGTTCATACAGCTCCTGGAGCTCTACGTCGCGCGACAGCAGGTGACTGCGAAACCACTTGCGCATCTGCTCTTGGGGAGGAATCTCTTGAATCATTGCTGCTGATCAAGCATTGGAATGCCATTCTCATGGCATGAAGCAACTCAGCTGGGCTGATTTTGATGCCTGCGTCCAAGTCCTTACACAGCGTTATGGCGATCGTTCTTTTGACGGTCATTCTTTTGACGGTGTGTTCGGAATTCCTCGCGGCGGTCTTTGCCTGGCTGTAGGGCTGAGTCATTCTTTGGAGCTTCCTCTTCTACCGGCACCCAATAACCACTGCTTAATCGTCGACGATGTCTTTGAGACTGGGCAGACGTTGCAAGGGCTCCGGGGGCAATGGCCTCAGGCCACCTATGCGGTTTGGGTCAGCAAGGCGCCACCGCAATGGTGGGATGCCGCTGAGGTGACAGCGAGTTCTGAGTGGATTTTGTTTCCCTGGGAAAATGCAGCGGCAGTCATCGCTGATGAAAACAACTATCGCCAATCTCGTCTTGGCTCCTAATTCGATGCAACGCACCATTTATCTTGCTTCGCCCTATGGCTTTTCTGAGCAGTGGAAACGGCTGTTGCTCCCTGAATTTATTGATGCATTAACTGCCCTTGGACTAGAGGTGTGGGAGCCTTTTTCGCGTAATGGCCAAATAGATTTTGCGCAGCCTGGTTGGGCGTATCGAGTTGCTCAAAAGGATCTGCAAGATGTACGGGATGCTGATGCACTATTTGCGATTGTGAATGGAACTCCTCCGGATGAAGGTGTCATGGTGGAACTGGGTGCTGCCATGGCTTTAAACAAGCCAATTTTTTTGTTTCGTGATGATTTTCGGCGCTGCACCGACTCTGAGGAGTTTCCACTCAATCTGATGCTCTTTGCTGGATTGCCAGAGATGGGTTGGCAAGATTTTGTCTATGAAAATATTTTAGATATTGGCCGTTCAGACATGGCACTTGCGCGTTGGTTGCGCCCAGTTGAATGAACAACGATTAGAAAAAATGTTTGACTTCAGACAACATAATCCTCTAATTGATTGAACAAGTCTTTCTACACTTTGGCAATTGCCTGATACGATTGAATCAGGATTGTGGCACGCACATGCCTGTAGCAAGTTCGTTCAAGCTGTTGATTAAA
>ERZ887830.369-NODE-369-length-29019-cov-15.007941_pt1 | contig 29019 bp, 30 predicted proteins | sample MGYA00521101_ERZ887830 | MGnify/ENA primary metagenome ERZ887830 (study PRJEB32303, sample SAMEA104408592) | aquatic metagenome | biome: Marine water; feature: Pelagic; material: water | place: Baltic Sea | collected 2014-06-05T16:38:00 | depth 1,762 m ... | reverse complement strand
CGCAACTCAGGGCACCAATGGCGAATGAACCGGCCCTCTGGATCGTGGTCGCGGCCTTGTTTAATCGGGTTGTAGATGCGGATCGTGTTGATCGAGGTGCTGCCCGATTGCATCTGGCATTGGCTCCAATGGATGCCGGGTTCGTAATCCACAAACCGGCGTGCCAACTGCAAGCCGCTCTGCCGCCAGGGCAACCAAAGGTTGTAGCTCGCAAACGACATCAACATCGCTCGCATCCGAAAGTTGATCCAGCCGTGGGCCCTCAAGGCCCGCATGCAGGCATCCACAAACGGCACTCCGGTGCGCCCCTCCGCCCAGGCCTGCAGATGATCCTGATTCGGATCTCGGATCCCGCGCATCAACGGATGAAAATCCTGAAACTCAATCGACGGTTCGTCTTCCAGCTTTTGGATGAAATGGCAATGCCAGTGCAAGCGCGAGCCAAAACTATTCACACCTCGCCCCTGAATCGTTCGGCTCTGCTGCAGCACCTCGCGCATCGAGAGGCATCCCCAGCTGAGGTAAGCCGACAACCGCGAACAGCCGGTGAAGGCCCGATTCGGACTGGAAATCGAACTGCAATAGCGCTCGACCCGCTGATCAAAAAAATCACGACACTCCCGCAGGGCCTGGCTGCGACCACCCAGTTGGCGATAGGGACAAGGGTCTGGAGCCAACGCCCCATGGGGACGATCGGGAATTGCACCGGGATCAAGATCATTCAATCTCGGCAGTGCAGACGGTGAGGGGCTCAGCGGCTTGGCCATCTGCGCTTCCCAGCGCTTCGCCCAACCATTGCGGGATTTCAGCCGCCGCGTCACACCAAATTGCGGGATTTCGGTCCAAGGGATGCCGTGCTGTTTCGCCCAAGCCGCCACACGTTTGTCCCGTTGATAGGTCCAGCCATTGCCCGTTTCCTCATGGCTCCAAAGCGCATCGATGCCGAGGTGCTGCCTCGCCCGATCAAGAACGTTCACCACATCACCGCAGCGCACAATCAACGGCTGACCCAGATCTGAGAGAGCTTGTTGGAGATCAAGCAGCGACTCACGACAAAACAACCACTGCCGTTCCGATGTATCGGGCTGCTGCCACAGCTCAGGCTCTACGACGTAAAGCGGCAACACGGGCCCGCGCTTGATCGCTTCCATGAGGGGCCGGTGATCCACGGTTCGCAGATCTCGCTTGAACCAAACAAGCTGGAGCGCCGACATCCTCCACAAACAAGGGCTTATCGGTCTAGTGGATTGACCGCACGACCGTGCTCACTTCAGCAGAACGATCGAGTAACTCCTAAAAATTTAAAGTGCGGATATTGAATATGATCAACAACAACAACAAATCATCAGATCCAAATCAATCCATACTCTTCTAAACCAGCTCCCTAAATCGATACCGCACATTTGTACGGAAGGCATTCACATCCAACCGACGCATCAACACAGCAGCCACCAAAAAGCCTGCGATCTGCAGGCCAAAAACTCCGCCGTAGGAGCCGAAGACATGATCTGGATTCAACGTTTTAAATAACGTGAGTAAACCACCGCCACTGATGGTGGCCAAGCCACGGGAGTAGGCATAAAAAGCACCCCAGATCCCAAGCAACACTCCAACATTGCCTTCTTCCACAAAGCTAAACATCAAGGTAAAGCTGGCATGAATACAAATACCAAGCGATAGGCCAAAGAGCATTACACCAAGCCTGAAGAAGCCCAACAACTGCCATGGCGCCGATAGCAACATCAGAGCTAACGCCGTAGTCCCAAGAACGGCACCGATCTGAGCCGTGCGGATATTGCCCATTCTCTCGACGAGCAGGAATCCACTCACGCCAAGTCCAACAAAAAATCCCAAAGCAAGAAACGCATTCAATGCCGTTGTGGCACAAATTGTCATGCCAAAAACTGCAGCGCCATAGGTCTCAAGCACCGCATCATTGAGAAACATGCTGAAGGTGAAGAGGCACAAAACACCAACAAATCGTCCGAACTGAGGAATGGCACGCAAGCGGCCAAGCAATTGGAGCAGAGGTACATTTTTCTGCGGATCATTCGCAACATCAGCCATCCCCGATTGAGTGCCGGAGACGCGCTCAATCACACGATGTTCCAGTCCGACGACTGAGAAAACAACAAGCCCAAATAGCAGAAACGGGCTCACCACAATCAACTGTTCAAGCCCCGCAATAACGGCATCACCACTGGCACCCTCCTCACAAGCTGCTCCGAAAATTCGAGTAACAAATGCGCTGCCAAGCAGAACCCCAAGCAGCCGCATTCCCCACACGACAGACAACACACGGGGACGCTCACGCTCTGAGGTGAGATCCACAATCAGAGCCGAAAAGGCTGTACCTCCAGCAGAAATCGCCGTACCAAGTGCTAGGGAAATCAGCGTTAGCAGCCCGATCCAAACACCCACAAACGGCTGACTTGGCAGAGCCACAGTTTCAGCCAGCTGCAAAACAACCCAGCCCGCCAACCCAAACAACAACGAAAAGGCCAGAGCACTCTTCACGATGAACGGCGTACGCCTCAGGCCCCCTCCCGCGATTTGATCCGACCGGTTACCAAACCAAACCCTGGTAAACCCCATCAGCTGCTGAGCCCCAATCGCCAAAGCAACAACGGCTGCAGGCAGACCGATCTCGGCAATCAGCAGCCGATTGAACAAGCCCAGCATCAACACCCCAAGGATGCCAAGACTTAGCTGGAACAGTCCAAGACGAAGGCCAAGACGAATGACGCGTACCAATATTTAGAACGAAGCCAATACAACCATTCTGAGCCAATGGTCCAGATCGAACGAAATTTACAGTTTATTTATTTGCCAGCTTGATATCCCGCAGGCGTTGATCGATCGATGCCAGCAGCTCGAGGGCAAACATCGGAGTTTCATGGAGTGCAAAAAGAAATTTTTCGCGCGTCATTTCGATCAGGCGGCAATCCATGGTTGCCGTTGCCATGCCAAGCCGCTTGTGTCCTTCCATGACCAACGCCCCTGCCCCAAAAACATTGCCAAAGGGGATGTCTTCATGACCACTTTGGCCAGCTTGTCCAATCCAAGTGATGCGAATCGCCCCTTCAAGAACACCAAACATGGTTGATCCCGTTTCACCAGGACGAAACAAAACCTCCCCAGACTTGAGCGAAATCACATTGTGTTCATTCGTCAAAGCACGCATGGTGACAAGGGCATTGCTTGAACTCACAAATGACTCCGCTACTCGAATCGTGAACGCATCAATCAGTTAAACAGTCGACAACGCCAAGGCAGCACCAAAGCCCAAACGGACATCATCAGGTGTTAGGCGGCCATCATGGTCTTGATCGAGGGCATCAAACACCGCATCACTCCCGAGCCATTCATCGCGGGTGATGCAACCATCGCCATTGAAATCGTTGAGCAAGAAAATTTCTTGAACAGCATGGCTGAAGGCCGATCCACCCTCCACTTCAGCAAGTCGATGGGCGAGTTGTTGCTCCAGGGTTTCAATCGCCTTACTAAAGCCTTTGATCCCCTCACCAAGCTTGTCGGTGGCCATACGATCCTCGGCCATCAAGGCGACAAAACGCTCATGATCCAATTCAACTTTTTGAGCACCTCCCACCGGATTCGACGCGTCTAACTTGCGAACCAAGGGCTGATTCGTTTCCCGCAGTTGATCAAGAAGCTTGGGCGAAATCGTGAGAAGGTCGCAACCGGCCAACTCCACAATTTCATCTAAATTGCGGAAACTAGCCCCCATCACTTCCGTCTTATAACCAAAACTCTTGTAGTAGTTGAAGATTTTAGTGACGGAGAGCACACCAGGATCTTCCGCTCCTGGATAGGAATCACGGCCCGTTTCAGCTTTATACCAATCCAAAATACGTCCCACAAATGGTGAGATCAACGTGACGCCCGCCTCTGCACAAGCCACGGCCTGACCGAAACCAAACAGGAGAGTGAGGTTGCAGTGAATGCCTTCTTGTTCCAGCACTTCAGCGGCCTTAATGCCTTCCCACGTGGAAGCAATCTTGATCAAGACACGATCGTTGCTAATGCCCGCATCGTTATACAAACGAATCAGTTTTCGTCCTTTTTCGATGGTGGCTTCCGTGTCGTAACTCAAACGGGCATCGACTTCCGTCGACACACGACGGGGCACAATTTTAAGAATCTCCTTACCAAAAATCACACTGATTTCATCAAGTGCTTCACGCACCACCTCCTCAACAGGAGCGTTCTCGCCAATCAACTTGCGAGATGAACGCAACGCCTCATCAATCAAGCTCTGATAAGCCGGAATCTGTGCTGCGGCCAGAATCAGTGAGGGATTGGTGGTTGCATCCCGAGGCGTGAACTTTTTAATGGCCTCAAGATCACCGGTATCCGCCACAACAACGGTCATCTCGGAGAGCTGCTCAAGCAGACTGGCCATGGTGCGGAAGGCTCTGATCTTTTTAACGTAGCTGCGATTTCCAGGCCGTCAGCTCTTCGTTGGCTTGTTCAAATCAACAGGCTTGGATGGGGCAATACGCTCCACAACCAACAGCGCATCAATAATCTGTTTGGCGACAGGAACTGCCACCGTTGAGCCGTAAGCATGGGCTCCTTGGGGTTCATCCACAACAACTAAAACCACGTAACGCGGATCTTCAATCGGCAACGTGGCCACGAAGCTGCAAATCTTGGCGCCTGGCAAATAGATCCCATTCAGAGCTTTTTGTGCGGTGCCGGTCTTCCCGCCGATGCGATACCCCGGCGTCTTAACGCCTTTCCCACTGCCTTGATCCACAACCGATTCCATCCAGTTCAAAACGGTGCGCGTCACCTCCGGTCGAAGCAACTGTTGGCCGGAAGGAGGCGCTGCGGGCGCCAGGGCTGCACCGGAACGAAAGCCGCGCGTGATGTGGGGGCTCACTAAACGCCCTTCATTGGCAAGCATCGCGTGCAATTGCACGAGCTTCAGCGGAGTGAGGGAAAAACCCTGACCAAAGGCCGTTGTGGCCGGTTCAATCGGTTGAGTCGTGAATTGCTTCTTGCTTTTCAGCTGACCGGCAACGGCCCCAGGCAGATCGGTATCCGGACGTCGGTCGATGCCCAATCGATGCATCCAGGTCCAATACAAGTGATCGTCAAGTTGGCGCATCGCTTGCACCATGCCAACGTTGCTCGACACCTGGAGAACCGTGGCGAAATCAATCAAGCCATTGGCTCTCTTGTCGTGGTTGTTGATCGGCCAGCCACCAATGCTGAGTTGACCAACGTCGTTGACACGACCGTTGGGTTGAATCGCCTTTTCCTGCAATGCCAAGGCCAGATTGATCGGCTTAAACGTGGATCCAGGTTCGTAAAGATCCTGAACAGACCACTCACGGAAACGTCCGGTCGGAAAACTCCAATACCGATTGGGGTCATAGGTCGGCGTCGACGCCAACACCAACAGCTCGCCGTTGGTGACGTCCATCACAATCGCGGCTCCCTTCTGGGCCTTCCATTTGGCCACCTGGGCCGCAAGCGCCTTCACCGCTAATTCCTGCAGCCTCGAATCCAGCGTGAGTTGAAGTCTTAGGTCGTCGCCATAAAACACCCCCGGAGCCAGATTGTCGGGCAAAGGCGTGCCATCGGCGCCGCGCCTGAGGCTCCTGGCCTGCTCCTGTCTCGCCAGATCGCTGTCTCGACTTTGCTCAAGACCCGCCTGCGGGACACGCTCGTCATTAAGGAAGCCCACAACATTGGCAAACAGCGATGCCTGGGGATAAATCCTTTGGGGATAGGCCTCGAGATCAAGCCCGCTGATGCCTAGGGCCTGAATGCGTTTTGCTGTTTCAGGATCAATCTGCTCGCCCAACTTGATCCCGGAGGGGCGTGTTTTTAACGACTTCAACAACTCAGAGGCCGGAATCGCTAGGTGAGGAGCCAACACCTCCACCACATCCTCGGGAGGGCGAACCAGGTTCGGGTTATCGCCAGGAAGGTTGAAATAACGGGGGTGCGCCCAAAGACGAAAGCGCTTCTCATCAATCGCGACCAATCGACCGGTGCGATCAACAATCGGTCGCCGTTGCCCCAGGGGACCTGTGCGTTGGGTTTGAAGCTGGCGTGCCTGCTTCTCCAAGGCCGGGGCTTGCACCAACTGCAGCCAGGCCATCCGACCGACCAAACCCACCAAGCCGGTGCAAAGGATCAAAAAAACAATCCACAACCGGTTTGGCGGAACTGGCGCCAACGACACAACCCTTGACCGTGTGCGCTTCGTGGTCGTGCGCGACGGACGACGCGACCGCTGCTCAGGGCGGGAGCGTCTCGTCATCAATACCCCGTGCGTGGCCGCTGGAACATCGCCTCACCAATCGAAGAGCCCAACGACGAACTGGCGGATGGCTGGGTTGTGGAGATGGGACGATCAACATGCACCAGGTTGGTGACTTGCGTCGGCACGAGGCTGGCCGGCTGCGTGGTGCTCCGCAACAAATGCTGTTCCATCACAGCCGTTGATTCGGTCAAGCGATGGGCCTGAATCCGCGTGGACTCAAGACGATTGAACGCCACCGTCCAACGGTGCTGCCAGTGCAACGTCAAACCAGCCAACACAGCAGCAGCACCAACAACCCCCAGAAGGGTGCCGTCCATCAAACGGTGCACACCCCCTAACCAAGGCGACCGCCTGGCAACGCGTCCAGACGACAAAGAACCTTGAATGAGCTTTAAGGTCCGTGCCGATGAACGCTTTTCCGGAGCGGCTACCACTCTGGGATTAGCGAATAAGTAAGTGAACCACCTGCTCCAAGCAGCGGCAAGGCTCAAAGCACAAGCAAATTGAGAAAGGTGATGGCATTCCAAAGGGCATGCATCAACACCGATGGGAGCAGTCGGCCCGTGCTGACGCGCAGCAATGCCAAGCCAACGCCAAGAACGGTTAGGGGTGCCAACTCACCAATGCTGATGTGGGCCATGGCAAACAACAGGGCACTCAGCAGAACACCCCCCGCTGTGCCCCAGCGTTTGGCCAAAACCGGAAGAAGCGCCCCCCTAAAAATCGTCTCTTCAAACAGCGGCGCCAAAACCACAGCGGTCCATCCGAGCAAAAACAGTGCCAGCGGATCTTTGCTTCCCAAAACCAGCTCCAACAGGGGATTGCTGCCACCGGGGTCGCCGACCAAGCGCACCAAAAGCCAACCCGTTGCCACCACTACAGGCGTCACCATCAACCAACCGGCAACGGCTGATGAGATCGCTCCGGGCCATGGGCGCAATCGCCACTGCAGCCATCCCCCCTGGGGTGCCTGAGCTCGAGGCAGTGCCTTGAGCTGGCGCCAAAGGATGAGCAAGCTCGGCAGGGCCATGACGCTGTAATTGATCACGACCGTGACCGCCTCGCGCCGTGGACTTTCCAATCCTGCGGTGACGCTCGCCACCAACGGCAGAGCGACCAACGGAACGCCGACGGCACTGATCACCACAAAGCCACCGGCCACCAACAACACCAGATCGATCAGGCTGAGCGCTGGCCCCTCCATGGCCGGCCAGGGCTGAAGGCGCCCCCGCAGAGCGCGGATGATTTGAACCAACAACAGCAAACTGCCCACCAGAACCGTGAGCAGGGGCAGCAAGCCACTCACGCCAAGACGCCAAGCAGCTGCTGATGCCACATCGGGATCAATGCACCCCTCAACGCTTAATCGTTGTCGCTCGCAGATCAAACGCTGGATGAGCGGATCATTTGGCCAGCGGTTCTCGAGTTCAAGCGCCCCCTGATCCGCTTGCAGCAATCCCAACAACAACTGCTGCCGATCACTCCGGTCGGCTGGAGTGCTGGCCTGCAAGGCTTGAAGCAAGGCATCGCGAGGATCTTCGCCCAACAGCACCGGTTGCAATGACGGAGGCAGGGCAGGCTGAGCCAACAACGACAGCTCCTGCTGTTGCAGGGTGAGCGACGGAGAAACCGACGGCCTCGAAAGACTGTCGACCAGCCCGGACAGCCAAATGGCCCCTGCCAGAAGCAACGACAGAGCTGCCAGAAGCAGCTTCCAACGCGGAGAAACCTGGCGTGACGAACTGGACACCTGGTGAGGGCGATGTCTTCTGATTGTCCCTCTGCAACCCTTGCCCCATACGATGGCCGCGCATTGAAGCCAAACGGTGTCCCTTCGCCTTCTCCTGGTCCGTCACGGTCTAAGCAGCTTCAACAAAGAGCGCCGGATCCAAGGACGCGACGACCTCTCCAACCTCACGGACGAAGGCCACGACCAGGCCAGAGCGCTGGGACGCTCGCTCAAGGAGGTGAGCATCGATGCGGTCTACAGCTCACCGCTTCGACGCGCTGCCTCCACCACCGCCTCCCTCCTAGAGGGGCGTGGGGGAGAGGCGCCGGCCACCACATTTGACAACGGACTGCTGGAGGTTGATCTCGAACCGTGGTCAGGTCTGAGCATCGAGGAGTTAACCGAACGCCATCCAGAGGCCTACAGCGTGTGGAAACGCCAACCTCTGGACCTCGAATTGCAGCGTCGCGATGGCTCGACCTACAAACCGCTTGTTGAACTTCAAGCGCAGGCGGGCCAATTCATCGAGGACCTGATTCAACGTCATCCGGTGGAAAGCGATGCCACGGTTCTTGTGGTGGCCCACAACGCCATCCTGCGCTGTTTGATGCTCGCCCTCCTCGGTGAACCAGAGCGGGGCTTCCGACGGTTGCGGGTCGATAACACCTCCCTCTCGATTTTTAATCTGCGACCCGGCGTTGGTGGCGAGGGCCCTCAAGTGCAAATCGAATGCCTGAACAACACCACCCACCTTCAACCGCTTCCTCCCAAAGGTGATGGTGCTCGCTTGATCTTGGTCCGCCACGGAGAAACGGATTGGAACAAAGCTGGGCGGTTCCAAGGCCAAATCGACATCCCTCTCAACGACAACGGTCGCGGCCAAGCCGCTGCTGCACGGGACTTTCTCAGCAGTGTGACGATCAATCGGGCCTGGAGCAGCACCATGTCGCGGCCAACCGAAACCGCAGAAATCATTCTCCAAGCCCATGCCAACGTTCCTTTGAGCCAAACGGAAGGATTGGTGGAAATCGGCCATGGCCTCTGGGAAGGAAAGCTCGAATCGGAAATCCGTGATGGATGGTCAGAACTCCTGGACACCTGGAAGCAGCGTCCAGAGACCGTTCAAATGCCTGAGGGCGAAACGATTCAAGACGTTTGGGCTCGGTCGGTCAAAAGCTGGGGAGACATCGCTGCCAGCCTGAAACCCGAAGAAACGGCCCTTGTGGTGGCCCACGATGCAGTGAACAAGACGATCCTTTGCGATCTCCTGGGACTCACACCAGCTGACATTTGGGCTGTCAAACAGGGCAATGGTGGTGTCACCGTTGTCGACATCGCCCTGGATTCAAGCCAGCCTGCGGTGGTGACCTGCCTCAATCTCACGTCCCACTTCGGCAGCGTGATTGACCGCACTGCTGCAGGCGCCCTCTAACCGTGATGGACAACACCCTGCTGCTCGATCCGGTTCGCATCTTGCGCGGCATCGGACAGTCGGTTGAGCAGGGGGCTGTGCTGATTGAGCAGGGCGTCCTCACGGCGTTTGACGGCGACGCCCGCCGCAAGGCCAAGGCCTTGGGACTAACTCCCACAGAAGCGCCTGATCAGCTGGTGGCTCCATGCTTAGTGGATCCCCACTCCGTTCTGGACACACCGTTTAGTGGTGATCAGGAGACGATTGAAAGCCTGCGGCGTTGCGCCGCTGCGGCGGGCTACGGACAAGTGGCTCTTTTGCCCCGCGGCCGAACCTGGCGCGACCAACCCGAGTGCCTTCAGGGCTTTTCCAGCGACCAGAAAAACGGGGTTCAACTTCACCTTTGGGGAGGGTTCAGCCAGGGTGGAACATCCGAACGGTTGGCGCCCCATGGCGACTTGCTCGAACACGGCGCCATCGGATTAGCCGACGACGACGCCCTGATTTCCCCCCAGTTGCTGGAACAGGGCTTGGTGCTCGGAGAAATGGGCAGTTGCCCCGTCCTTGTCGCCCCGAGGGACCCTGCCCTGCAGGGGGCTGGCATGGTGCGCGAGGGGGTCGAGACGCTGCGGGCTGGATGGCCCCCAGACCCGATCAGCAGCGAGGCCCTTCCCATCAGCCAACTGCTGGCGTTGCATCAACGCCACCCCGATCGACAACTACGCCTGATGAACCTGTCCACGGTGGCAGCGGTGGAGCAGCTGGTGGCCTTTGGAAACAATCCACCCTTGAGCAGCGTCAACTGGTGGCATCTCCTTGCGGATCGCCATGGCTTGGCAGCAGGCGATCCCGGCTGGAGGATTCGCCCCTCCCTCGGCGGTGCCGAAGACCGAGAACGGCTGATCGATGCCGTGCTCTGTCAAACCATCACAGCCATTTCAGTTCACGCGGTGTCCCTCGATGACGAGGACATGCTGCTACCTCCGGATCAACGACCTCCAGGGCTGTGCGGCCATCACCTTGTGCTCCCCACCCTCTGGGATGCCCTTGTGAGGCAGCGGAACACGCCAATCGAAAGCCTTTGGCAGGCCTTGAGTTTTGGCCCATCGGCCCTGATCGATCAACCACAGGAGGGCCTGCGCCTCGGCAGTCGACGCTGGCTGCTGTTTGATCCCGACCATCAGTGGACCGTCCGCCGGGACGATCCCCAAGCACCCCGTGGGGCCAACATGCCCTATCTGGGCCAAACGCTCAAAGGACGCGTGATCGCGTGCGGACTCAATCGCTAAGGGGACCCATTCGAGCCGGAGGCCAGAACCGGAACACAGCGCGGCCAATGATTTGATCATCCGGAAGGAACGGTCCCCCTGGCCAACGGCGGGCGTCCTGACTGTTGCGCCTGTTATCGCCAAGCACCACCACGTTGCCCTTCGGGACTGCTGCATACAGGCCCTTGCAACCGGGCATGCCGCGGTCGGTCAGGCAGAAATTCGAGACGTAGGGCTCTTCAAACCGTTTGCCGTTAATCGACACCTGCCCCTGGGAATTCACCTCGATGACATCGCCAGGCACGCCAACAACGCGCTTGATCCATGCTTCGCATTCCGGATAACGCTGCACCAGCACCCGATCCACGAACCAGCTCACCCCAGGGAAGGTGACCAATCCACACTTCAAGGGATCAGGGCTTCCGGCATCCAGCTTCCACACCGGATCAAATGCACTGGGTGAATTGAACACAACAATGTCGCCTCGGCGCGGCGACTGTGATTTGTAGGACAGCTTTTCAACGATCAATTTGTCGCCGATTTGAAGGCCTGGAAGCATCGATCCCGATGGGATGTATCGCGCCTCAAAAGCAAACTGCCGAATCAGGAGATAGATGGAAACAGTGAACAGAAATGGGGCCCAGAACTCCCAAATGGCACTGACTTTGCTTGACACACCCGAAGGTCCTTTCTCCGCGTTCAATGTGGGCAAGCTCGTTCTTATCGCCCACGATAGGAGCAACGTGCATCACTCATGATCCGTCCCCGCTGGCAAGGACTGAAGCCGCAGCAAAACGCTGGGGCGTGGCGTCGATGGGACCGGATGGTGGCGATCATCGCCACCTTGAATTTGGCTTGGGTGCTCGTCGATCTCAGCTACATCCCCCTCCGCAATTTTTGGTTGCAGCGCAACTTGTATCCGGTTGCATCCCTTCCACTGGTGGTCCCCCTTCCCTGGCTACCCGACATCACCCCCGTCCTGGATCCACTCAAAGGGATTGAGCCACTCCGCGAAACCCAGGCTTATCTCGATGGCTTCAAGCGCCTCGACCAGGCACTCCAAACAGACAGCAGCCTGAGTTCAGCCACCATCACCCTGCTCAAGCAACAACAAACGCTCACGCAGGAGCTGATCAGCTCGCCACGTTTTTTGAGTTCCAGCAATGTTGGAGCCCTCGACCAACTGAAAAACCGCCTCCGAGCTCGAACCGGCTTGAACTCAGCCCAACAATCGGCGGACGTTCTCCTCAGTGAGGCCCACCTCAATCAGAGGGAATGGAATCGCGAACGCCAATTCTGGAACCAACAAATCCTTCCCTTGGTTGAAATCAACTACTGGAGAAGCATTGACGAGAACGGTCGACCAACGGACTTGAGTTGGCGGGTTGACGCCCCGTTCCAACTGCTATTTCTGCTGGATATCGTTCTGCGCTGTCTTCGGCTGAAATCGCGATACCCAGCCATTCGCTGGCGGGATGCGGTCCTGCGGCGCTGGATCGACCTTCCCCTCTTGCTTCCCTTCGCCCGTTGGATGCGCCTTGTTCCTGTAACGGAGCGTCTCTCCAGGGCTGGCCTCATTCAACTGGAACCGCTTCGTGCAGTGATTAGCCGCGCCGTTGTGGCTCTGTTGGCCGTTGAGCTGTTCGAAGTGATCACCATTCGCGTGGTGGACACCTTCCAACAATTGATCCGATCCCCCCAATTACCAGAGCGCGTGCGCAGCCTCTGCAGCCATCAAACCAGCAATGCCAATGATGATCGGGAACTACTCGAGCTACTCAGACTTTGGCTTCCGCTGTTGTTAACCAAAGTTGGGCCAGCCTTACGGCCTCAGCTGGTGGCCTTGATCGGACACTTGCTCCAACAAAGCTTGAGTCGGAGCGTGATGCCCGAACCGCTTCGTCGTGTGGCGGCACTTCAATCCGCGGAAGCTGAATTCAGCCGGCAGCTGGCAACTGGGATGGTGGATTCCGTTCTGGACCTATCTCGGGGAGCCGGAACCCGTATTGGTCAACGGGACCAAACATTGGAAACCCTCGGCACCGACGCCCTTGACCGGCTTTGGGAAGAGCTTGCCGTGACCTTGGAGCAAGGTCCGGTTTTGGAACGAAGCCAAGAGCTTCTCACCTCATTTTTGGAGGATCTGAAACGATCTGGATTCCGCCAATTCAGGGATCAAGACGATGTTGATGCTCTGATCAGTGAATTGGACGGACTGAATTTCAGTTCTGCAGAGCGGACGCCCAAACCTCCGGCTTGAAACCGACCAGAAAGCTGCCGTCAGGTCGTTTTAAAAACGGGCGCTTAATCAGCTTTCCATCCTTCGACAGGGCATCGAGGGCTTCTGCATCTGACATGGCTTTCACAACAGACGATCCGAGAGCGCGATAGCTCTGCCCACTGGTGTTGAACAACAGCTTTCGATCGCCCAGAAAGGCATGAGCAGCAACGAGCTCGTCTCGAGACGGGGGATGATCCACGATGTCGTGCACTTCGTGGGCCAGTCCTTGATCTGTGAGCCAGGCCAAGGCCTTTCGGCACGTACTACAGCGGTTGTAGCTGTAAACCAAAAGCGGTTCAGCCAAGATCAGCCGCCAAACAACGATTTAATGGCGCCGACAAGACTGTTGGAACCGCGACCCACGCCCTCATCAGGCTTTGTCCGCACTGTGATGTCACCAAACACGGTTGTGCGGCAGCTGAGGCGGAAGTTAGCGGGACGATCGGCGAGATAAACCTCTTCAACGTCGCTGCGCGGAGACAAATTTTCTTGCCCCTCCAGCACTTCCATCACGCAGGTGCCGCACTGGCCAACACCGCTGCAATTGTTCAGGTTGTTCAGGCTTTTGTAGGGATTGACGCCGGCATCCAAGGACGCCCTGCGGAGATTTGCACCCTCAATGCACCCAACCTGTTCTCCTTCCTGCTCAAATCGGATGGTGGGCACGGGTTCTGCTGGATCTCTAGTGCGCACCAACTTACAAGCATCTTGCCGTCCACAGCGAACCAATCTCAGATCAATTCGCGGCCGCGATGCAGGAGTCCAGTAACGGCTGTACTGCATGGGCGTCCCGCCAGCCTTTAATCGTCACGACTCGTCCATCGAAATTGCGGTAGGTCCGGAAAAATTCAGCGACGTCTTCAAGCCGTGTTGCGCCGATCTGGCGAATGCTGTTGATCGAGGCTTGTCGTGGGTCAGCTTCTGGTACGCACAGAATTTTGCCGTCATAGGCACCGTGATCATTCATATCAAGCAGCCCAATGGGTCGGGCCCGAATCAAACATCCCGCGAACGTTGGTTCCGCCATGATCACCATGGCGTCGAGGGGGGCTCCATCCTCAGCCAACGTATTTGGAATAAACCCGTAATCAAATGGGTAGCGGACGGATGCGTGCAAGACACGATCCAAAACCATTAGCCCGGATTGGGCACAATATTCATATTTATTCCGACTTCCCGCAGGAATTTCAACGAGCAGGTTGACCAAACCTGGTGATGGAGATGGGGGGAGATGGCGGAGATCCATGACGATCCAAGGACGTGGGGATCAGTCGTGATGGCGCAATCGAACGATCGGTGATGACAGCAGCCAGAGGTGCTCCGAGGCTGAAACAAGCGATCAACAAACCCGTTATCGCAGTGATTTGTGCGCTCGGACTGAATGGTTCATCAGATTCAGCGGCAGGGCCGTCGTCATCGGATGGGAATGATGGGTCTGAAGCCATGAAATTAGAAAGCCACGAAGCAGCTTCCAAAACTCATTCTTGAAAGATGACACTTATTCTGTCATCGATTTCGGCATTACGCAGCGGGGCGATCTTGACGATCGCGTCGCGCCGCCAGATCCGAAGGTGCTTGCTCAGCCGAGCCTTCAAGATGAGCCCGAATTCCTCTGAGCTCCTCGAGAATGGCTCCGAGCATTTGTTGCGTTGCTGTTGAGGGAGAGTTCAACACCTCAACGGTGACTTCCTTAATCCGAAGAACATCCTTCGCAAAGCGAGCAACTTCGTTGGGGTGGAAATAAAGAGGATCTTTTTGATCGCCTCGATACTCGGGATTGAGTTTGCGAGGGTTAAAAGGGGGGTTGAGATTGCGGGGATCAGTGTTGGTGTAGCGATACACCGAAGCCCGTGAACGGTTTAAAGACTTTTGTACATCATCAATTCCGACAAGAGCATCCGGTTGCGCTGGAACGATGGGGGTTTCCATGGCGATATCGACTGATTGCTGAACCTGTGAAGCCACACTTTCAACAGATCTAGGAAACATTGAGATTCGCGCATTACGGGCTTTATGGTCGTGACCGTAGCAGTTGAGACTCAGGTCGTACAGGGGTATTCAAGGGAAACGGACACTTCCGACAGCGGCTCCAGATCGAGCTGGTGATAGCTTCCAAAACCTCATGAATTCTTTCCCATGCGCGTCTCCCGCCTGTTGCTGGTGACGCTCAGGGATGTTCCCGCAGAAGCAGAGATCGCTTCGCACCAGTTGCTATTGCGTGGCGGCTATATCCGCAGGGTGGGATCAGGGATCTATGCCTACCTTCCGCTGATGTGGAAAGTGATCCAACGGATCACGGCCATTGTTCGAGAGGAACTCAACGCAGCCGGAGCACAAGAAACTCTGCTTCCTCAGTTGCATCCCGCTGAACTTTGGCAACGCAGTGGTCGATGGCAGGGCTATACAGCCGGAGAGGGAATCATGTTCCACCTGGAAGACCGACAAGGCAGGGAACTGGGATTAGGGCCAACCCATGAAGAAGTCGTGACCAGCCTCGCTGGGGACCTTTTGCAGTCCTACAAACAGCTGCCGGTCAATCTTTACCAGGTCCAAACCAAATTTCGGGATGAAATTCGCCCCCGTTTCGGGCTCATGCGTGGACGGGAATTCATCATGAAAGACGCCTATTCCTTTCATGCCAGCGAGGCCGATCTCCGGAACACCTATCTGGACATGGATCAGGCCTATCGCCGAATTTTTGAGCGCTGTGGTCTGGCCGCGGTGCCCGTCGATGCCGACAGCGGAGCCATCGGAGGCGCTGCATCTCAAGAGTTCATGGTCACCGCCGATGCAGGCGAAGACCTCATCTTGCTGAGCGACGACGGCACCTATGCCGCCAACCAAGAAAAAGCTGTATCGGTTCCCTCCCAGGCTGTCCAACTCGATGGTGCGGCCATGGAGCTGATCAGCACGCCAGATGAGACCAGCATCGATGCGCTTTGTCGTTCCCATAGCTGGGATCCCAGCCAACTCATCAAGGTTTTACTGTTCATCGCCCGCTTAGACGACGGCAGTGAACAACCCCTCCTCATCAGCTTGAGAGCTGATCAAGAACTGAATGAGGTGAAGTTGATCAATGCAGTGGGTCGCTTGAAGGGCCAAGAGGTCCTGGACTGCCGCCCGATCCAGGCTGAAGACCTGGATCGCCAGGGCGTCAACAGCATTCCCCTCGGTTTTATCGGCCCGGACTTGGACGACGCCGTACTGAGTTCAGCGCGCAGTTGGACGAAACAATTTCTGCGTTGCACCGATAGGACTGCCGCCACGATGGAGCGCATGGTCTGTGGGGCGAATCAACCCGATCAGCACCGCCTCAATGCCACCTGGGACGATCTCGGCGGCACGCCCAAAGGCCTCGACCTGCGCAAGGCCCGCGCGGGTGAAGCGTGTGTTCACAACCCAGAGACTCAGCTGATCGAGAAGCGGGGGATCGAGGTGGGACACATCTTCCAACTGGGACGGAAGTACTCCGAGGCCATGGACAGCCGCTTCACCAACGAAGCCGGCAAGACCGAACCCTTCTGGATGGGCTGCTACGGCATTGGAATTTCACGGCTAGCCCAAGCTGCCGTTGAACAACACCACGACGACGCTGGTATCTGCTGGCCCACAACGATCGCGCCCTACGAAGCGATCGTTGTGGTGGCCAACATGCAAGACCAAACCCAGGCCGAGCTGGGTGAGTCCCTTTACAACCAATTGATCGCTGCTGGCGTGGACGCTCTGTTCGATGACCGCAAGGAACGGGCTGGCGTGAAGTTCAAAGATGCCGATCTCATCGGTATTCCCTGGCGCGTTGTTGTGGGTCGTGATGCCAGTGACGGCGTCGTTGAACTTGTTGAGCGCGCCAACCGTGGCGTGCAGAAGTTGCCCCACGCGGATGCCCTGAAAGGACTGATCAGCACACTCCGCCCTTAAAGTTCGACTACTTACAACGGTGTCATGGTTTCAGCACTGGCTCGCCTGTTCAAACCCTTCACGAGGGCCGCTGTCGCCCTTGGACTGGGTCTGTGTTTGCTGCTGACAGCTTGCAGCGGCGATCCGGATGCTCGCCTCACCGGTAACTACGCCGACGACACCCTTTCGGTCGCCCAGACGATCCTCGTGATGATCGATATCCCCCAGGACGATCCAAGCCACGCCCAAGCGGAGAGCGAAGCACGGTCGTTGATCACCGACTACGTGTCGCGATACCGGGCCCAACCCCGCATCAACGGGCTGAGCTCGTTCACAACGATGCAAACAGCTCTGAATTCCCTAGCGGGCCATTACGCGAACTATGCCAATCGCCCCCTCCCAGAGGCTTTGCACGATCGTTTGGCCAAGGAATTAAACAAAGCTGAAAAAGCTGTTGTTCGTGGAACCTGATCCCACAAAAGACAACACCCTTTGACGGAAGGCCACCGGATCTGAAATACTCGCGGATTGTGCAGATCTGCGGCTTCGGGCCGCCGTGTCCTTGGCCAATGTTGTCGTCATCGGCGCTCAATGGGGTGACGAAGGAAAAGGAAAAATCACCGATCTCCTGAGCCGCTCCGCCGATGTGGTGGTGCGCTATCAGGGCGGTGTGAATGCTGGGCACACGATCGTCGTCGACGGTCGTGTGCTCAAGCTTCATCTCATCCCCTCCGGAATCCTGTACCCAGACACCATTTGTCTGATCGGACCTGGAACGGTGGTGGATCCCAAGGTGATGCTTGGCGAGTTGGACATGCTTCTCGCTAACGACATCGATATCTCAGGGCTTCGCTTGGCGTCGTCGGCCCACGTGACCATGCCCTACCACCGGTTGCTCGATCTAGCGATGGAGAAACAGCGTGGGGACCGCCGTATCGGCACCACAGGGCGGGGCATCGGCCCGACTTACGCCGATAAATCACAGCGCAGCGGAATCCGGGTGATCGACCTTCTGGATGAGCAGCGTCTGCGCAACCGACTTGAAGGTCCACTCAAGGAGAAAAATGAGCTCCTGGAGAAGATTTACGGCATCGAGCCTCTCGATGGAGAAGCCGTCATTCAGGAGTATTTGAAATACGGCCAACGGCTGTCAGAACACGTTGTGGATTCCACCCGTGCCATTCACAGCGCAGCAAAAGCTCGCAAGAACATTTTGTTTGAGGGCGCCCAGGGCACATTGCTGGACCTCGACCACGGCACGTATCCCTACGTCACATCCTCCAATCCGGTTTCGGGAGGAGCTTGCATCGGTGCAGGGGTCGGACCCACCCTGATCGATCGCGTCATTGGCGTCGCCAAGGCCTACACGACACGCGTGGGTGAAGGACCATTCCCCACAGAGCTCAGCGGCAGCCTCAATGACCAGCTCACCGAACGGGGAGGCGAATTCGGCACCACCACTGGCCGCCGCCGCCGCTGCGGTTGGTTCGATGGTGTGATTGGTCGCTATGCCGTTCAAGTGAACGGTCTCGACTGCTTGGCCGTCACCAAGCTCGATGTGCTCGACGAAATGGATGAGATCCAGGTGTGCGTGGCCTATGAACTCGACGGTGAACGAATCGAACACTTCCCAAGCAGCTCCGACGATTTCGCCCGTTGCAAACCCATTTTTGAAACGCTGAAGGGTTGGCAGTGCTCCACGGAAGAATGCCGAAAGCTTGAGGATCTACCAAAGGCTGCGATGGACTACCTGCGCTTTCTTGCTGATCTGATGGAAGTCCCGATCGCCATCGTCTCTCTTGGTGCGAGCCGTGATCAAACGATCGTGGTGGAAGATCCGATCCACGGACCGAAGCGAGCCCTCCTAAGCGCTTAAGGGCCGAGCGCCATACTTCGGAGCTAAAAGCGCTCTGCTCATGGCCTCCGAGGTTCGATTCTCCAAAACTTGCAGTCTTGATGTCGTCGGCATCGGCAATGCCATCGTTGATGTGCTGGTTCAAACCGACGACGCCTTTCTGACGCAGCACAGCCTGCAAAAAGGCGGCATGGCGCTCATCGATGAACAACAGGCAGAAGCCCTGTATACAGCCAGTGGACCTGGCCTGGAAACCTCCGGCGGCTCGGTTGCCAACACGATGGTGGGCATCGCCCAATTGGGGGGTCGTGCCGGCTTCATCGGACGCGTGAAAGACGATCAACTGGGGGGCATCTTTAGCCACGACATTCGGGCCGTCGGCGCTCGCTTTGACACCCCGGCCGCCACCAGTGGCGCCACAACGGCCCGTTGCCTTATTTACGTCACCCCCGACGCAGAGAGGACAATGTGCACCTTCCTTGGGGCCTCAACTCAGCTCGAACCGGACGATCTCGATCTCTCGATGGTGAGCGACACCAAAGTTCTCTACCTCGAGGGTTATCTCTGGGATAGTCCCGCAGCGAAGCGCGCCTTCATCGCAGCGGCTGAGGCCTGCCGTGCTGCCAATGGACAGGTCGCACTGTCTCTCTCCGATGGCTTTTGCGTGGATCGTCACCGCGACAGCTTTCTCGACCTCGTCAATGGTCATGTCGACGTGCTGTTCGCGAACGAAGTTGAAATTAAGTCGCTCTATCAAACCGACGACTTCGATGCAGCCTTAGAGAGCGTGCGGGGCAGTTGCAGCGTCATCGCGATCACCCGCGGCAGCCAAGGTTCTGTCGTGTTGAGCGGTGACCAACGCTGGGACATTGGAATTGTGGGTCTTGGAGACCTCATCGACACCACGGGTGCCGGCGACCTCTATGCGGGTGGATTCCTGCACGGCTACACCCAAGGGGAGTCCCTGGAACGCTGCGGCAACCTCGGTGCCATTTGTGCTGGACAGATCGTGACCCAACTGGGAGCTCGTCCTCAGGTCTCGCTTCAAGACTTGGTCAGCGCCCATCTGAGCTGAAGACCTGCATCGCCCAACGTCCATAGGCCGGCGAAGCCGTCGCCGGCCAATACAACCATTCGGGAGTGTCGTAGCTGTGCAACTCCCCCACCACCTGCTGCAGCCTGTCGAGGCGATCAGCCGTGGTTTTCATCAGAAGTTGCACCTCACAATCCGAGTGGATCTCCCCCTCCCAGTGATAGAGCGCATCCGTGGATTGCAAGCTGACGCAGGCCACAAGCCGGCGTTCGAGCAGGGCACGGGCTAGGGCTTTGGCTCGCATCGCATCGCCCTCCGTGGTGAGCACCAACATCACAGAACTCGCCTCAGCCATGGTCGATCCGTTCCAGAAAGGCGGCTTCTCCAACAACAGTGTCCACACCTGAGGGTGGCGCTGGACGCCTGAGGAGCATCAGGGACAACTGCTGCTCCTCCGCAATCCGACGCCATAGGCGTTCTGTCGTGCCGCCGGACTGCCGGCACACCACTGCCGTAATCCCCCAACGCCGGCATAACGCCCGCTCAACCTGACCAGGGGGTTCCCCCTGCAACGGTCGCAGCACCGCCAAGTGATCGGGCGGCAACCCAGCAGCCAAGGCCGAACGCACGCCCAACTGGGTGGGCATGGCACGGGCGAACAGCTCTGCTCCTGCCGAGCCAGCCGCAGCTGCGATTTCAGCAAGATGACGTCCACCAATGGCTAACAACAGTCGCTGTCCAGCGAGCGCCATCGTTGATAGAGCGGCACCATCTTCCAGCAGATGGGTTGCAGCACTCCCCTGCTCGCAAGGACGCTCAAACCGCAACAGCGGTTGCTGAGCGGCGAGGCACACGTCTGCCAAGTCCTCGCTGATCTTGGTTGCAAATGGGTGCGTGGCATCCACAACCCAACGCAGCGATGTTTGACGCTTGAGTTCTGCAGCGATTCCCTGCATTCCCCCGAGGGCGCCAATGGCGATGCTCTCCACCGCCAGTCCCCGGTAAGCCGCAGCCGCAGCCGGGCTCACAACACTCACTCGAACCCGCCAATGGCGCTGAAGCAGTGCACGGGTCAGCCGTGGACCATCACCTGTTCCAGCCAGCAACCAGACGCGAGGCTGGTCAATAGGAGGGTCGTGCATCAGGATGTGCGCCGAAGAAAGAAGCAGCCATGAACCAATGCGTGCTCGAGGTCGAGGTGATCGACGCGCCGACGGTTCGGTACACCCAAGACAATCAAACCCCCATTGCCGAGATGTCGGTGCGGTTCGATGCCCTGCGCGATGGAGATCCTCCAAGCGAATTGAAGGTGGTGGGCTGGGGCAACCTGGCTCAGGAGTTGCAAAATCGCGTTCAGGTGGGCCAACGGCTTCTCATTGAAGGGCGTCTGCGCATGAACACCGTTCCACGCGGCGACGGCATGAAGGAGAAACGGGCCGAGTTCACCCTGGCCCGCCTCCATCCGATCGGCGCCTCAACAGCCAGTTCATCAAGAGCCAGTTCATCAGCAGCCAGTTCAGCGCCGCAAGGATCGCAGCCCCCCAGTGGTTCGGCCAGACCTGAGCGTCCGACCCCCATCGCTGCGCCCGCCGCCACTCCAAAGACAAGTGAGCCTGAACCGGCCAGCTGGAATACAGCCCCCCTTGTGCCCGACACGGATGACATTCCGTTCTAAGGCCCGTCAGCGACTGGCATCTTCTTGAAGTTCCGTTGCTCGAGTAATCATTTGTCCCAACTCCCGTTCCAGGGCAGCCAGATCAAGGCGGAGGTCAGGCCAACGACCACCATCGATCTGTTGCAGCAACCAGCTGCGATCTCCATCCAATTGTTGGAGGAGTTCCTGAATCTCAGATGACGGGGGCTGGGACACAGATGCGTGGTCACAGAAGAGCACCCATCCTGGTCGTCAGCCAGTCACAATGGCGACCACGCAGTGGCATCCATGAAGGATTACTTCTCCCCAGGCAGCTTGATTACGGTGGCCGGCGGTGTACTCACTGTGGTTGGTGCCATTGCCTACACCACGGGCAGCGCCAATCTCAGTTTGCCGACAATCTTCTACGGCATTCCAATTTTTCTGGGGGGATTGGCATTGAAATCCTCAGAGCTTCCCCCAGCAGTCAGGATCACCCCAATGGAAGCCCTTCGCAGTCAACGGGAGGCCGCCGATCCAGAACTCGGAAAATTGGTGAATGACGTCACGCGGTGGCGCTATGGACAAAAAGCTCACCTCGAAACATCACTGGAAGCCCTGAAGCTTTGGGACGACGACAATCCACCTCAACTTGAGGAGATTGAAGAACTCGACACCGAAGCCGGCTATGGCCTGCGGATGCGCTTCCAATTGGGAGCGGTCTCCCTAGAGCGCTGGACTGAACGGGAAGCGCGACTGGGTCGCTTCTTCGCGAAAGGGCTGCGGGCTGAAATTAAAGACCTCGGTGGAGACCAATTGGATCTCCTGCTATTGCCTGTGCAGGCCAGCTAGTTGATGAGTGATCTAAGCCATTCCGCGAATGACGCCCTACGCGTCTCTGTGCTGAGTGAGGCCCTGCCCTACATCCAGCGCTTCGCAGGACGACGCATCGTGATCAAGTACGGCGGAGCTGCCATGGCCCACGCCGAGCTGCGAGCTGCTGTTTTTCGCGACATCGCGCTTCTTGCTTGTGTCGGCGTTCAACCGGTTGTTGTTCATGGTGGTGGACCAGAAATCAATCAGTGGCTCAAACGACTCGACATCCCGGCGGAATTTCGAGACGGCTTACGCGTTACAGATGCCGACACGATGGACGTGGTGGAGATGGTGTTGGTTGGTCGTGTGAATAAACAGATCGTGAACGGTTTAAACCAACTGGGTGCACGAGCCGTAGGGCTGAGTGGCAGCGATGGCGGCTTGGTGGAAGCCCGTCCATGGGGTGATGGCAGCCATGGTTTGGTGGGTGATGTGGCCCGCATCAACCCTGATGTTCTTGAACCATTGCTCAACAAGGGTTACGTACCTGTCATTTCAAGCGTGGCAGCGACCCCGAGTGACGGCCAAGCCCACAACATCAATGCCGACACGGTGGCGGGGGAGCTGGCCGCATCACTGCAGGCAGAAAAACTGATCCTGCTCACCGACACCCCTGGGATTCTCCGCGATCGCGATCAGCCGGAATCGTTAATTCGCAAGCTCCGCTTATCAGAAGCGCGTCAGCTCATTGATGACGGAGTGGTTGCAGGGGGAATGACGCCAAAAACTGAGTGCTGCATTCGAGCGTTAGCGCAGGGCGTGTCGGCCGCCCACATCGTTGATGGACGTGTGCCCCATGCCCTTTTGCTGGAGGTCTTCACCGATGCCGGTATCGGAACGATGGTGGTGGGGCGCGAAGACCACTCCAGCAAAGCGATTGACTAGCCAGCTTCAGGCGGATAACAGCAATTAAGCGTCGGCATCGCTGTTTTGCTTTTGTTCGACCTGCTCCGAACTAAGCGATGTGCTTTCACCGCTTCGAGCACATCCACCGGCCACGGCCATGTTTGAAAACGCAGCCAAAACCATCAACGCGATCACAACAGTGCCACCAAAGAAGGCGATGTTCGGATGACGCTTCATCGTGTTGACCCATCGAGTTATCAGACGCTATCGAGATCACACCGTGCACCGTGAAGGCATCAACTCGCCTCTGGGGCCCAGCCATGCTCCTTCTGCCATGTGGGGGCCCAAAGCGTGCAGCGCTTGGTGAGGTGATCACCTTGACGCAGTTGTTTTTGACGAACATTGCAGCCCACCAGCGTGCGGCAGTGCTGATCGATTCCGTAAGCGAAGTGCTGGCAGGTCATGCAAAGACATGCACCCTTCCAACCCTGCAAGTCGTGATCCTCGACAAAGCCCCACTCCTCCATACCAATCAACGCAAGTACATCTGTACTACTCCTCGATCGGCTTTGTTGGCAACCCATGCCAACCCCAGCAGTCCATAAACTGCTTTGCAAGCTGGCTGGAAGGCGATGCTCGCCGTCAGAAGGAACCAACAAACTTTGGCGAAGCGCCCTTGCGATTCCCTTCAAGTCATGGGGTGTGTAGAGGGGTCACAGCGTGAAGAATGAACGGCCGTCCCCCGACCTCCGCGCCGTGGATGCCCATTTGGAACGTGGGGACTACGGCCAGGCCCTCGAGCTGCTCACTCCTTTGGCAGAAACGCACCCCATCGCCACCCCGGAAGGGTCTCAGGTGCGCTTGCTGATGATCACCTCCTGGATGGGGCAAGGGCAAGACGATCAAGCCCTGTCCATGGCCCGCGCGTTGAGCCGAGGCGGTGACATGGAGATGCGCCAGCAGGCCAAGCAACTTGTCGTCATTCTCGATGCCCCCAGCCTCGAGCGCCCAGAAAGCTGGACCATGCAATTACCTGCACTCGAGGTCACAGCGACAGGCGGCTCTCCCCCCGCCGCGAGCAGCCAACGCCGCTCCAGAAAACCAAAACCACCACCGCCACCCCCCACCGGACCCACAAAGGGCCCAGGCGTTGGATTTGCCGTCGTTGTTGTCGCCGTGTTGGTCGGCCTAACCCTGTTGCTGAGCGGCTGCGTACGGATTGATGCCGACCTGGAACTTCCCGGCCCAGACCGCACGGAACTCATTTGGCAGGTGCAGAGCCTTAACGATCAGCCCATGCCATGGCAAACAAGCTTCGAACAACGTTTAAAACGCGAGTTACCTCACCTGCCCATCGAGCATCCCAGCCCAGGCCGTCAACGCATTAGCCCTGGGGTTCAATCGTCCCGCGACTTGAACCAGCTGCTGCAAACAATGGTGAGACTGGCAGGAACGAGCGCTGGGGTCGAACTGCTGCCCCCGCCGGAGTTCAGCCTCGTGGAACGCAATTGGTTGATCGGAGTCCAACAACACCTCCATCTCCTGATTGATCTCCGCCATGTCCCCGACATCCCTGGGCTGGAAATCAATCTGCGTGTAGACCATGGACGCCTTCAGCACACCCTGCACAGCGGCGAGCGAGTGGAGCTCGAACAAACCCGCTGGCGGTGGAGTCCTCTGGGCCTGGGGAGCTTAATGATTCTGGTTTTGATGGGTTGCAGCCTGCTTTTGCAAGGTGTTCGCCGCAAGTTGGGTTTCGGATTTCCAGAACTTCCCGCCTAATCAAAGCTGCTGTGGATCAGGGTCTACAGAAAGAGCAACACCTCGAGGCAATGCCTCCCAAAGGGCCGGACCCGGCGGGAGAGGCAGGGCAGAACCCACCGGACCATGCAGAAGGAGTTGCCAGCGGCTTCGACCAGCCACTCGCGCGACTGGGGCTGGGGCTGGCCCCAACAGCCACCAATTCTGCTTTTGGCATAGGGGCTTCAGACGCTCTGCAAGAACCGATGCAGCGGTCGCTGTCGCGCTGGCTGATTCTCCAGACAACCGCAACAGACAAGCGCGACTAAACGGGACCAGACCCGCCTCACGGCGCAGCTCAATCTCTTGAGCCAAAAACAGTTCATAGCGGCCATCCACCAGGTGTTGAATCACTGGATGCTCCGGGGAATAGGTCTGAACCAACACCTGCCCTGGTCGCTCCCCTCGGCCAGCACGACCTGCCAACTGCAGCAGTAGTTGTAAGGCCTGTTCTCCAGCACGAAGGTCGGGGCGATGCAGCAGTCCATCGGCAGCCAAAACGGCCGCCAAGGTGACCCGAGGCAAGTCCATTCCTTTCGCCAGCATCTGCGTTCCGATCAGCACATCCGCCTCACCGGCAGCAAAACGATCCAACAAGCGGCGATGTCCGTCGCGCCCACCGGTGGAATCGCGATCGAACCTCAGCAAGCGCAAACCGTCCAGTTCCTCATCGAGGAGCTCCAACACCCGCTGTGTACCAGCGCCAAACGGCTTGAATGCTGTTGATCCGCAGTGGCTGCAACGGGTCCCCATCGATGCACGGTGATCACACCAATGGCAACGCAGCCACTGCTTTCCCCCCTGACCGCGGTGGACCGTTAGTGCCACGTCGCAGTGCGGACACTGAACCACTTCCCCACAGCTGCGACAACCAAGGAACGGGCTGTAGCCGCGTCGAGGAACCAGCACCACCGCCTGCTCACCCTGCTCAGGAAGCGCAGCCAGACGCTCCATCAAGGGTCGACTCACCAGTCGCTTGTGCCCATCTGCCAGTTCATGGCGCATATCGACCACATACACCGGTGGTAAGTGCTGCTTTGAAATCCGCTCCTTCAGCCGCGCGAGACGCAAAGGCCCGCCGGGCTGGGAGTGCAACCAACTTTCCACAGACGGCGTGGCACTACCCAAAACCAACCGTGCGCCATGCCGAGCAACCCGGTCCATCGCCAAGTCACGAGCGTGATAGCAGGGCATTGGCGATTCCTGCTTGTAGGAACTGTCGTGCTCTTCATCGAGGACCACAAGCCCGAGGGGCGCCAGTGGCATGAAGATTGCCGAACGGGTCCCCACCACGACGAGGGGTTGATCCGGATCCAGACAACGGCGCCAGCCACGCACCTTTTCAGCGTCGCGACATCCGCTGTGATATTCCACGACCCTGGAACCGAACCGACGGCGGCAGCGGTCGACCAATTGGGGAATGAGACCGATCTCTGGGGTAAGAAGCAACACATGCCTGCCCTTGGCTAGTTCATCCGCAGCCAGCTGCAAATACACCTCTGTTTTGCCAGAGCCCGTCACACCCCAGAGCAGCAATCCAGCCCCCTCAGGCAGAGCCTGGTAGGCCTCAATGGCTGCTGCCTGCTCGGGCTTGAGGGATTGCGGCAACTCCAGTGGCTCCCCAGTTCGCGCTGTTTCACCGTCCCAACGCCGCTGCGTCCGTTCAATCCGACCGCTCTGCTCGAGAGGGCGGAGCAACCCAGCACGGAACCCCGCAGCGTGAAGGTCTTTCTGCCAAGCGCCTCCACCACCCTCAGACAAGCAATCCAAAAGCTGCTGTTGCCGGGGCGTGGGCTGATGTTCAACATCAGCCGCATCGCGGCACTGCACCCACCACAACTGTCGACCACCGGCGAGCCCGACACTGCGCGCTTGCCCCAACCACCCGGACGGGAGAGCCGCTTTCAGCATGCGAAAGGAACTGAGGTGACACCGCAACGCCACCTGTTCCAGCCATCGACTCCATGACGGGTCAACGGCGGCTTTTTGAAGCAAGGCCTCCACGGGCTGCAAACCATCTAATTCGGCGGAGCCCAACTCACGCTCGCCAACGACCAACCCATTCATGGATCGACCACGCAAGCGGACGCGCACAAGATCTCCGGATTGAAGGCCTAGCTCCGCACTCGCCAAATAACTAAATTCGCGGCCTTCTCGACCAGCATCCAGCCAAACGTCAACAAGCCGCTGGGGTCGTACGGGCGACTTGCAAACTTCGAAAGACTTCATTAAAATATCGAAGTTGGCCAAGGAAGCCAACGCTGCGCTCGCTCCAGCGGGAAGACATGCAGTCTTGGAATCAGAGTTCTGCTCTGAACATCCAGACCGGTCTGAGACCACCCCGGACAGCTCAGCTCAAATGTGTGCACCACTCGTTTGGCGATCACACCACTCACCATCTCATTTACTACTGAAAACCTTCTGGAAGAACGAAGTGTTGACGGTCTCCTGATTGGCTACCCCCCCACTTTCGTAGAAGACCGCTACCAAAGCGGTATCCAGACACGTCCCTGTCGCTTCCTTACCCGAACTCACTACACCTATGACTCCTGCTGCCACCAAATCCGCGAAGCCGGACATCGTCCTGTTAGCCAATGCCGAAGGACAGGTGAAGAATGTGGTGCCCCCTGCCAAGAGCGCTGCAAAAAAAGCTCCGGCACGGAAACGGAATACAAGCTCAAGCACTAAGGATTTGAGTGCAGCAGCAGACGAGCTCCTCGCCAAAGCAGAGGACACCACCAAAGCCTCAGAGGGGAAAACGAAAAAAGCAGCCCCGAAAGCGACATCTGTGAAAAGCACGGCCAAAAAAACAACAGCGAAGAAAGCAGCCACAACAAAAGCCAAACCAGCAGCGGCCAAACCAGCGGCACCAGAACTCACAGCCGAGGAAAAAGCAAAAGCTGCCAGTGCAGAAAAAGAAGCCAAGGCCAAAGCTTTGGCCAGCATCAAAATCGGCCCAAAAGGGGTCTACACCGAAGATTCGATTCGTGTTTACCTGCAGGAGATCGGACGGATTCGTCTCTTACGTCCCGACGAAGAAATCGAACTGGCCCGCAAAATTGCCGATCTGCTTCATCTCGAAGAACTCGCCGCACAATTTGAGAGCGACAACGGGCGTGAGCCCGACAAAAAAGAGTGGGCAGCACTCGTTGAAATGCCGCTCATTCGCTTCCGCCGCCGGCTGATGCTGGGCAGGCGAGCCAAAGAAAAAATGGTGCAGTCCAACCTGCGCCTTGTGGTGTCGATTGCGAAGAAGTACATGAATCGAGGCCTGAGTTTCCAGGACTTGATTCAAGAAGGCAGCCTTGGCCTCATCCGCGCCGCTGAAAAATTCGATCACGAAAAGGGTTATAAGTTCTCCACTTACGCCACCTGGTGGATCCGTCAGGCGATCACACGGGCGATCGCTGATCAAAGCAGGACGATTCGCCTGCCTGTTCACCTCTACGAAACGATTTCACGAATCAAGAAAACAACAAAAGTGCTCAGTCAGGAGTTTGGACGCAAACCGACTGAAGAGGAGATTGCAGAATCGATGGAGATGACCATTGAGAAACTCCGGTTTATCGCCAAGAGTGCTCAATTGCCCATCTCCCTGGAAACTCCTATCGGAAAAGAAGAGGATTCCCGCTTGGGAGACTTCATCGAAGCCGACATCGAGAATCCTGAACAAGATGTTGCTAAAAATCTTCTTCGGGAAGATTTAGAAGGAGTGTTAGCGACATTAAGCCCTCGCGAGCGAGATGTGCTGCGGTTGCGCTACGGCCTCGATGATGGTCGGATGAAAACCCTTGAAGAAATTGGTCAGATTTTTGATGTAACCCGTGAGCGGATTCGTCAAATCGAAGCCAAGGCTCTGCGCAAATTGCGCCATCCAAACCGCAATGGCGTTCTAAAGGAATACATCAAATAGACCAATTGACGGAAAAGTTGGCTTTTCCTCTATTCGTGAATCTTATTTGATATGGGGTTTTCGAATAGAGGATTACTTCACAAATAATGCGGCAATATCAATAGATCCTTCACAGTTTCATAGTTTTAACCTTAAAGTTTGCTTGATCAGAGCACTTATTTCGTGCGAACTGGGCT
>ERZ887830.363-NODE-363-length-29278-cov-92.776238_pt1 | contig 29278 bp, 36 predicted proteins | sample MGYA00521101_ERZ887830 | MGnify/ENA primary metagenome ERZ887830 (study PRJEB32303, sample SAMEA104408592) | aquatic metagenome | biome: Marine water; feature: Pelagic; material: water | place: Baltic Sea | collected 2014-06-05T16:38:00 | depth 1,762 m ... | reverse complement strand
TATACTTTTTACAGAGTTATTTATTCTGGTAATAATCAAGTTATTTATTCTAAGTATAAACGTCTCAAATGTAAATGAACGGTATATCGTTTGTCGTGGATGTGCGAACTTCTTCATGTGGGGAAATGTCAGTTGAATATTCTGTGTTCTTTATACGTTCAATCGTTTTATGTGCCATAGTTGTAAGTGTACTTGTATTGTAATGATTAAGTAGTGATAACATACCATCCAAGTTTTGATGCATTTGCTCGTTTATCCCCAGCTGTGTAATATTACCAGATGTGTCTGTCTGCCCAGATATCGGTGTATTTAATATAACAAACCCGATATTTCCTCCGTAATTTTCTGTAACAATCGCACATACAGATTGAATTTTCCTAAGAATGTAACACCATGCAATCAACCAATATATATCATGATTTGATGCAATATAACGATAAACGCTGGTCATGAATATCCGCGCGAATGGATATGTGTTGGTATTTTCCTTCAAGTAATTTTCCAACGAACTCGTGGAAAAACACCAATAAGTTGCATCAACTGAATATGATGGAAGTTGTACCAGATCTGTATTTTGTATACATTTATATGTGAATGGATCTTTTGCATATTTGCAATTATCATTATCACCTACACGTTTACAATTTTTTCTCCAATAGTGATGATTTCGTGGCGCAAACAAACTGGCTACTGCCGAAATATCGTGATTCATTTATGTTTATATCATATAAAAAGTGTACGACGTAACCGAATTAGATGATTGTTATGTACTTTTCGACGTATTTATAGTATCATGGAATATATTGACAAACTTAAGGATATGTATACCAGTTCTTGCAATACGGTTGATATTCGCAGATGTGTAAATATTCAAAGAATGCATGCAGAAAAAGCCGTCATAAATGCATACAAGGATATTTTCATGGAAGTTCTATCCATTAAATACAATAACCATCCTGGTATTTCAAAGAATCCACTTGATATTGACAAGTATCTACACGATAGCTACGATAGACTAGTAAAACGTCAAACCACGATTCGTCAATATGAACATTGTGCAGGTACCGATCTGACATTAATTCCCGGTGTATATGAAAACGAACAACTTATCGTAAAAAAGATGTGGTATTATAACGAGGCTACTTTGATCCGTTTGGAACGATTTGTGGACTATAATCAATATGACGTTGCAAACTTTATTCAGCTTTCGCGTGAAATGATCTACAATGATCCGGCTTATATCCGATTTAAAAAGACATATGCGATGGGTGTACTTCGTGCGTTTATTCCAAAAACAAAATGGTTTTGGAATGTACTGGAAAATGCATATCATCCCAAGAATAATCTTGGAAAAATGGCGATTGATACATTTGATACACATGGTATCTATGTTTAGTTTATAATAGACACTGTTTGTTTGGTTGTAATGCCAACATGGACAGTATCTATATGTAAAACCCCCGGGTGTTATAATGGAGGTGATAAAAAATTTAATATGTGCAAATGGCACAGAACAATAGATCTATTGGATAATAAAATTAAGAAAAACTGGCATAAATGTAATTTGTGTCATCATGGATACAACGACAGAAGCGCACTTGTTGATACATCAAAAGTATGGAATCCATGTAAACTAGTGTTTGCATTCAGCATTAACGAACAAATCAAAAAACAACGTAAACATTTTGGAGGGATTTATCCACTCGAACCATCATGGGATGACTTTTTCGATAATAAAAGACGTGGTTTGCAAAAATGTTACCCTAGCATGTTGGGATTTTGTGATACATGCAACGGGTATAGCGGGGGCGAATTATGGAAGTACTAAATCAACCTCTGCGACTCAATCCTGGGTGGTTTGTTTTGTTTTTAATTTTTCTTACTAATATATCATTTAGTTTGTCTAATTGTGCTGCCGACTGTGCAGCAGATGCTCCTGATTTCCTACTCATTGCAGATGCTCGTCGTGAAACAATATCGGCAGATTGCATGAGCATCTCGACTGGGACCGTGTCGGCTTTCCCATGCGTTACCGCATCAATGACTGCACGATTTTGTGGATCTGCCATGTCCATCCGCGTAATGGCTGAATCCTGAAGATTACTAATATTCTGCGTATTTCTACGTATTAACACAATAAGTAAGAATATATTTAGTACCCATAGCACGATTTTTATTGTTGTACAATCCATGCGTTTACTATATGTAAAATATATTATTTACAATAAAGTATAGAAATGAGTGAACACAACACCACTCCATGCAGTGATGATTCATTCTACTTGTCAAGTAAGACAGTAAATGTAATGCATGGTACACTACTTGGTATAAGTATGACCGTATTGATGTTTTCTTTTTATGGAAGTGATTATAGACCCCCGAGAGTTACCAAAGTAAAAAGTGCCATTTATCCGAAAAAGTCAGATTAACTTTTTATATCACATAAGTTAAATAACATATAGAATGGCGACTCCGAGTATGCCGCCACCGATGGCTCCATTTGAGATTTATGACTGGTGTGGCACAACAAGTGTATACCTTGCATTCATGTCTCCAAATACATATTATACAAGTGCAGGTGAACTCGTTTCTACTGTACCATATTTGACAAGTCCAGATCCGCAGCAAAATCTTTTTCGTGTTCTAGTACCATCTGTCCTACTTCCAGTAACTCTATTGGCATTTTTCCTTGGTCGTAAATACTTTTGGCCCATTTTCTCCCTCGCTGCGGCGGGCGTCGGGTCTGCAGTCGCATATGGTATTATGTACAGTCGCCCTGATTTCATCCCAATTGAAACACAGTGTGGCGTCCAGTGGGCAGGTACTGCCGGCGGTGCTGGACTTGGTTTAATTGTGGGAATTTTTGTAATTCGGTTTCTACCAAAGTTTGCTGCTCTATTTGTCGGTGGATTTCTGTCGTTTGCAGTATTTCAGCAATTTCCGCAGCTTGATCTACTTATAACTGGATTTCCAATAGTTGATCAGTATAATACACTCTTTCTTGGTTGGGGTCTTTGGCCTATGTGGGCGGTTACGCTTATCTGTGCGGTAGTCTCGCTTGTGATCTTTTGCTTTGGTATTCTTGAATACTGGAGAAAAGTTCTCTTCATTGCCGTATGTGGTGGCTGGGCGATCACGCATAGCATTCGTCTAATTGCTCGCAATCAGACTGATTATCATGACGGTATCGCAACCGGCTGGTCCGCTGCAATTCTTGCGATTTCAATGCTCGCGCTAGTTATCCTACAGCCAGTGTTTGATATGGTCAGTCCATTTAAGGATGCACGACCATCAAGTGTCTTACCAACTCGTGCAAACACAGTTCGTATGGTAGGTCGGTAAATATGTTCACATTTTTTAACCATACCAAAAAATGGCAAAAAATCCAAGAAATTAATCTACATGTACACGAAGTACTTCAGTGTGCATAAAACCTTTTCCATCATATAGTGAAATTGTCATACCAGGATGTATAGACCGTAGCGTGATATTTTCTGTAATAGTAACACCTTCTGTTGATGGTGTGAGTAGTCCTTTCATTATTGTATTGATTGCATCGTCAACTTGTTTTGTAAATATAATCGAATAATTGTCTCCGTTATCACTTGTAGCAATTTCAATCCTGTTGTTATTGTAGTTGAACGGTAGATCATCTACAATTCCTGGACCAAACCATAATGTCATAGTAACATTCTTCTCATGACGAGGCGAACTCACTCGTGTCATGCGTCGATTGAATGGATCGAGTTGTTTCCATTCAATCTCTATTAAAATATGATTTGTTAATTTTTGATTATATCTATGGATAAATTGATGTAAAGAAGGAAGCGATTTTTTAATATATTTATAGACATCGGTGGGTTGTAAATTAATATCGTTGGGGTTATTGTTCCAGTATTTGTTTGGGTTGAATCCTATGGCTTGTGTGGTTTTACATACATCTTTACCTAATTCCGTTGTTGCATCAAATGTAATATCATGGCGACATAATGGACATGTTCCATTTTTAAATTTTAGGTTAGGCAAGAAGTTTGCTATACATTCTTGACAAAACGAATGTGTGCATGATAGCGCAATTAGTGGTTTATCTTCAAAGCAAACGGCACAGAAACCAACGGACATTGTGTTATTTATATGACAATTATAAAATAAAAACTTTTATGATAAATGAATAACTCTATCAGTGGATACGCCAATATCTAATTTATTAAGACCGTCTTCAAATCCGGTACATTCTGTTGTAGACAGAATGTCAGTAAGACCGATTTGGATACCTAGATACATTCGTCTACAACAATACATCTTTACCCCAATATTCGAGAGTGCATCGGATTGTGATGATTTATTACGTAACTGTTCGTCATATTCTCTGAATTTTATGAGATCATTGCAGGTACAGCAACGGATTGGGGGAAGCATGTCTACTTTATGTATTATATATATAGAATCTGACAATTTTTTATGAAGTCTATATTAAACCGTTATCATGGAGACGAATACACTTCTTCTAATTTTTGGAGTAGTTATATTTGCACTCGCATTTTATATTTCGCTACGTAATAATATTATGGGAGCGCGTGATAGATTTGTAAAATACTTTCCGTCGTTTAAGGAAACGTTCAAGCGGTGGAAGTGGACAGGAGCAGCAGCAGCGGGTGCTGCTGCACCATCTGCAGCGGATGTGATCTATAAACGTGAACTTGAAAAAAATAGTGCTTTGATGGAAATGGTGAAATCGACAATGGGCGCAGGGGAACTCGAGGTTGCAAGACAAACACGAGTTGATCCGTTATATGAAGTAGATTGTTCACATCTAAAAGGCAGTGGTAGTCGTGGTGTATATGGGCCACAGCCGGCTGGGTCGGACTCATCTACTGGAAAAACAGTAAAGCAGGCAAATTGTGATAAATTATCAATAATTATTAATGACAAAGCACCAAATAAACACATTGGAACACTTTCATGGATTGCATTTGCACATAAACATGGGTCTTAAACACGGGGGCGCTTATTTGTGAGAGAAATCTTAGTGGTCTCCTCTGGAGGAGATGACTGATTCATTAGATCAGTAAGACATTCTACGACTTGGTCAGATGTATGCACAACTTCACCAACACGTTCTTCGGTGAGAGTCGAAGCGTCACCAAATCGACGAGATAGGATGGTATGGAGAGATTGATCGACGAGGCCAATAAACTTCTTTTTTGGCATCTTGCGTGGCTTGTACTTGCGCTCTGCCTTGATATAGAGCGGCCCTTCTGGAGGTTCCTCGTCTTCCGCTAGACGAATGGGTGCCGACCGGAATCGAACACCGCCGTCGTCTGTAAAATGCCCACCTGCGACTTCTAGTTCACCGACATTGGTAGACGATACAAAGTCAAATACTGCAATGTCAGTCGCCGCAGTATGCGTTGCGGTTGCTTCGTCCACGAGCTCCTTTACGCGCCCAGCATATGCCTTGCGATCGATTTCGGCATTCTTGAATGCAGTGACTGCATCATTTACAATGTCAACACTATCGTCTGGAAGATGAACGAAATTACGCGGGCAGTGATTCTGAATACGGAAATTGCGTTTTGGTTCGTCATCTTCGTCAGTTGCGGTTGCAACCTTGTTGCATACGTACTTGCGCATCGCTTCGATGAGTGTCATATCAGTCCCCTGCATTACATGACGGAGTTCTTCGTTTGTAACGTTGCAGATAATCTCGGTAATGAGCTCAGGAGATAGCTTTACTAGTTTCTTTGTCTCAACAATGACAAACCATTCGGACTCTCCGGTTTTAATTGAAGTAACTCCCGCGGCATCCATTGAATCCATGAGATCGTCCTTGGCAAGTGCGGATGCCTCGCGGAGCTCCTTCTTATGATCCTTTGCTTCCTTGCGAATCTTGCTGAGTGTGCGCTGCGAGTTAACAAATGCCTGGACGTCCATACCTATTATGACAGTTATGACAAGTGTAAATATTATATGTTATACATATCAATAGGGAACTGTAAGCAACCTGCAGATGTTGGTTATCGTTATTATTTGGTTGTTTGTATTAATGACATATATGCTTCTCAGCATAACACCTGGCACTGGACAAACGATAATATCAGCGTATGATTATGGCCATAGATGTTATAAAAACCCATCGTTGACGCGCATTCATTATACATCGACAATGATTCTATTTCTTGAAGCACATGAAACAAGCTGTTATGACAGATATGATAACGGAAATATGATTGCACTGCGTTCTTTTAATGACGGCAAAACGTGGTCGACTCCAATGTCATTGCGGAGTAAATGCAAGCACACTCATTCTCCGCAATCGTTTATCTATAACAATCACACATACATAATGTATGTATGTGACAACTATGGCATTGCATGGCGAAAACTAGGAAATACAACGATTTCTCATGAACATTATCAAAAGAATCTATCGAATGGGTTACCAATTCATATCCACTCTTCTGGTATTGTAAATCCACATACGGCGGCGGTAAACATGCCAATCACAATCGGGGAACAATTTATGACACTATATAGTGATGATTTGGTTACATGGAAAACCGGTGCAAGAGTTCCGATGATAATGAGTGGAACATTTGAATATAGTGATAATAAAACAATGTTATTACAAACACAGACAATTTTTAAATTTAATGCAATTATTAATTCATATGATAACGGGAAAACATGGTCAGATATCCAAACGGTATATCCATTTCGACGTAACAAACCAGCAATGATAAAACACAATGACATAATATACTCTATATCCACGGATGGGCTAATAACTGGTTCAGGACTAACTATTTTTATATACAAAATAAGTGAACAAATATGGTTACATTATTATACTATCGATACTGGTGCGTCGTATGATGCGTCCGTTGTAGTAATGCATGATGGAAATTTGATGATATGTTATGAAAAAGGATGGCGATCGTCTATTCATTGTTCTGTCGTTGCGCCCTACCATGGATTAATGGTCCCCATTGATGTATAAAGGTAACGCATTTCTCCACGTTAAACTCGTCGTTATAATCCCTGTATACACGGAGTGTACATGCCGATGTTACCAATAAATTCTTCATTTTTGTCATATGTTTATGCCGTAGTCGTGTTTCGGTAAAATTTTTTACGATTTTGAAAAAAATTAGTCGTTGTATATCGTCTGGTAGACATATGAATAGTGATTTGTCCATTTAAATTCTTGTTGTTCTCGGACGTTTAGACCGTTGTGATGCTGGTTTGTCTAGTTCCTTGCTAACTTCACTCCCTTCAATTACTACTTCTGTTAATTCATTATCGACGTCGGGTACATCGTCTCGATTTCTTTTTCTTGTAAGATAATATGCTGTTTTGAACGTGATACCGGTAACTGCTGCAGCAGCAGCAATTCCAACGACAGTCATTTCAGGGGTTATTGGAACTTCCAACATATGCGAAAGTATATTATTTACTGGCGTCGAAAGTGCATGCCAAATATATGTACTAATTGTATTCAGGGGCATGCGTGCAATGAATTTGCCTGCAGTAGTACATGTATATTGAAACGATAGCCCATTTCCAGAAAGCCCATTAAAGAATGAAAAACCTACACCTTCTGGGCACCTTATTATGCTACCGGTGGGTTTTATGGTGGTTTCTACGAATGAATCTAGTCGTGCATCATATTTCCAATATATGTCATTTGCGGCTGTACTAAAATATCTACCAGCAAGATGGTTCTGCTTAAGTAAATGCGGTTCAAGCGATTGCAATCCGAGTAATACAGCAATCCCTGCAGTCGTTCCTAGTATAGTCCATAAATTATTCCAAAATACGTGATATATCGTTTCTGCAAATCTAGTCGATGCTGGTGCACGTGACATTATTTGAAGTAGTTCGATTGCAGTATTTATTTGTTTCGTTTGAATGTCATTTAGAGCATTAAGTACATTTTCGAATATTTGTGCATCTTCGTCAGTAATGATAGCTTGTCCATTTATGGTCATCCCGAGGCAAATTGCTCTAAAATCAAACAGTGCTTGTGAATTTCGTGTACGATAATCTAAATTTTGTTTCATACAATCTGATACTTTTTCATATAATTGTTTGTGACGCCCTGTGTAATCATTCGTCCATGCATCATTTTTATGTTGTTTCACTGACTTTAGAAATTTGCTATCGGTATATAAACTTTTTTTCAGTGCTTCTTTAATGCATTTTAGTGCTTTTGTACACCCTTCTGAAGTTTTCATCAACTCTTTATTTTTAGTTCGCTTTTGTATATTATCAACTGATTTTGAAAATTCAATTAAAGCTGCACCCATGTTCTGAACTAATATATATAGTTCTTCTTTTGCCTCCTCGAGATGCGAGGCGAGCATACTTTCGATGTAACCGTCTTCTACTGGTTGTGCGTCCGTGTTGTTATTCGGAACTGCATCTTGCATCGCCTGTAGATTTTGTACATTTTGTTGAACAACTGGCGATGCCATTCTATTTACATTAACAAATATAAAATTTTATACTTATAATATAAATGAATAATTTTGTATTGGTGCTAGTTAGTGTGTCCATAATAGGTCTACTGCTTGCAATAAATATATCTTGGTCAAGTAAAATACTTATATCGATGTTACTATTTGGTATGATTGTACAATTATCATCGGATGTGCAACAACCGGTGCCACTTCCAGTGCAACGTCCGATACAGCGCCCGATGCCACGTCCTGCATTGCCCAATACTGGTCAATCGTCTGTATCTAGTGCGGCATTTGCCCTGACGCATGTACCGGCAGCGCCGCCGGTATCGGATATCGATGCACAGATACGGCAACTGGACAATGAAGCAAAAGAAGCCGAAGTATCGGAGAGTCAACTGCATGGACATCTTATGCGTAACAACGCTTCAGTCGCGGCACTAGGTGCGGCATGGGCATTGACAACAACTATGGCGTTACTATATGCCCCACCTATATAACTATATATTTTATATTGTATAATATAAACACCGATGAATCATCATCAGTTAATTGAAAATGATGACGCTTGGTTAATGTACACCAAGGGAAAAATGAAAAATAGAGTAACAGCTGATTTACGTAAATTTGGTGATAAGAATGGTTACGCGAATGTAAACGACCTTATGCATCTAACTACGGGTTTAATGACGACAATACAAGAACGTATTGTCGATATAAATAATGGCGGATCCGCAATCTCGGAGGATTGTGCGACTCTGATTGTAAATTTGGTTCAAATAATTACTAAAGACATTATTATAAAACATAACGATGGAGATAGTATTAATCAAAAGTTAAGGCAACATAATATAGATTCAGGTACAGCGCGTGCATGGTGTGGAGGTGATGAAAACGAAAACTTGGTCAACGCTATAACAGAATGGACGGTAGCGTATAGTAAAATTATAAGTTCCAATTCCATTGTTAAATTTATGAGACGGAGAGGCACGGCCATTAAAAAAACCAAAGCACCAGTAATTGCGGGGTTTGTAATGAGTATAGTTATATCAATTGCAATAATACCAGTGATGGCAATGTTGCTTCAGTGCGTTGATCAATATAGATTTAATGTGACCGGAATGCCTGAATTTCGTGCGGCATTTACTGAATTTGAAGAGGTATCTAACCCAGACGCGATAGGAGCCATGGAAAGTGCAATACTTGCATACCGATATGAAAGCGGTAGAGCCGCAAATTCATTTTCATTACTAAGAAGTAACAGGCTGGGTGATGATATACCACCATATAACGGGGATGATTATGGCCTTGCACTCGAAAAGGCCAATAGAAACGATTTGTTAACTATTGCACTGGAGCGTCCAGGTGATCAGTCAAAATTGGCACTTGCCAAGGGTGCACTTGAATCTGGCATTCATCTTATAAAAACTAATAATGAGGACGATAAATATGTACTGTCATTGTATACGTACGCCAAACAGACTGATAAGATTGTATCAGACTTATTCCACGAACAGATGCGAGTTGACATGAGCATGAAGATTAGTAAATTTGTAAACAACGCCGTCTTAGACGATGACGTACGTAACGAAATGATTAAAACATTACAAGAATTTATTAACGAACGAAGTGATAAATTTAGCAGTGATGGGTTTCTATCTTATTATACTAGTTGGATCGACTCATTAGTACATACGTTTGATGGCCAGGCTATGAGTAATATACCATTAATGGATATTATGGTTGCGATAAATACTGGTAACCTGAATCTATATAAACGTGGTTTGTCGCGATTATTTCAGCAATACACATCATATGTAAATTGGCACAAGAATACTATTAGAAACGTACTCGTACAATTGCCATATGAACCACAGTTTTATGACATGTATCAAACGTCTAGACAAAAAACAATTGACACTCTATTCTCTGCTTTGTATCCACTGCTCGAATCTACACGAGCATATTTAATCACGGGCGGGGATCAATTTTCAGAATTGATCAGAATGAAACATGCAGTTATTAATTATCCACGTATGTCATTACTTGCTGCACTTGGAGGTGGCGGCGGTGCACTTGCTAAACTTCGTGATAAGTTACCGGGGTCGAATTTGTTAGGTGGTTTATTAAAAGTGGGAGCAATGACAGCCGGCGGTGGCATTGTTGGTACATCGGCACTTGGATTCGGTGCATCGGCACTTGGACTATTAATATAATTAAAACACATTATACGCATCCGACAGACGCTGATTAAACGTATCTCGGGTAACACGAATTGTACTAAGACACTTACTATTATTATAAATAATCATCACCGAGTGCATCGGTGTATTCGTTAGATCTGCAATTGGGACATGAAAAATGGTTTCGTGCGTGCCAATTGTAATTTTTTTATAAAATGTAGACCAGTTTGTGACAGCGGCCAACTTGCCGCAGCAGGATTTGTAAAATGACGGTAGTTTCTGTGTTGTTGGAATAAGTTGCGAAGCTTGAAGTTTTTCGCGAATATCAAGTGGTGTCTGTAACACATCGAGATCATGGATGGTAACTCCAACGCAGTTACACGCATTGTTTGACATGTCGGTGTCATTTGAAATACGGGTACGTAAATTTACCGGCATGATGCCATGGGTGCACCCAGAACTGTTGAAAAAGCATGATGTAAGAATATCATTTGTAGAAATGAATCCCGTATGATTCTTTTTGATTGCATTTATTTTGTTGGTATTGACATCGGATGCAGTAACTTTTGCCGCTGATGCAAAAAAGAGCGTGTAGACAATACCACACATGAAAGACCAAGAATTAAACCATTTAACACCATCGCCTTGGTGTACCTTAATTTGTTCATCAAGATGGATGGGGCGATGTGGGGAAAGTTGGGTAACCTCTGATGCACTGTTAATCATATTGTAAATCTGATAGTAAAGTGCACCATCACCAAGTAGATGGTTCATTGACACAATTAGAATGTGTTGATGTAGTACATTTGCATCTGGAATTAGCGATACTCGAAACAAAATTTCTTCGGTATCAATTGACGTCCACCCGGTCTGAACCGCATACCAGCTGCATTGGCGAATAAATGTCTGTAGATCATATTCGTACGAAATTGTATTGTGATCGGGCAAGTGCTGAAAACACTGATATACCCCCGGTAGAATGATAACATCACCATGATTATTTTTACACAACACACCACCGAGCCATGGGTTCTTCTCCACGATGTCATTAATACGTGTTTTCAGTACTTGGACCAATGTAGTTGAATCTCCGGATAATACAGTCGCAGTGGTGATGGGCGGTGATGTAAGCATTCCATAAGAAGTTTCGGTATGTGATAGAATCGGGGTAAACATATTATTAGTCATCGGCGATTGATTCACTGAAATTTTTAGTAATTTGATCAGTGACTGGGGGTATGAGTTCATGTGTTTTAACCTGTTTCGGTGGGATATTTTCCCCGCCTCGCGTTGCCGCTTCTTCCTGTCTGTAATTTAAATGTTCAAAATCACTAAACCCTCTCGAAAGTGATACACTTACAACTTTGGCCGTATATTGTCCAGGTGTCTCACCCGGTTCTGCGTTGTTTACCCAAAATATCATGGGTATTAATAATAGCACAAGTACTGTTATTATAACAGCTCTCCACATTGTTTACAATTAGTAATATATTTTATTAACTAATAGTAAATACTAACAATGGAGAAAGAGGAAAGTCTCACTGCAGTTGCATCTGGTAATAATAATTTACCTACCGTAAAAGAGATGAAATCGGCGGCTGATGTATGTGCAAAATCGTTATTTCAGTTTATTGCGACGCCAGTGAATGAGTCTGGGGATTATGAGCTAATAGATACGGTTTCGGGCGCGCGAACAATGTTTGCATTGACTACTAATCTTGGGGTTGGTTCATATGGTGCGGTGTATGGAATGGAGGGTGGCCCGTTTGATAATTATGTATTAAAACTCTTTACTGATATTAAAGAAGAAGAGCAATTGTCATCGCATGTTGCTGAAGCGGCGGCTGGAATTATATTCGGAAACGACAGGCAGGTATCTGTTTCAGTGCATCCAAACATTCCGATGATGACAATACGATTTGAAGACGGTGACTGTTCCGCAATGATTTCTGAACGATATGACATGGATTTATCTAAGTTATTATTGAGTTTCAAGGAATATCCGCTGCGTCGCGCCGAACTTTATCGCAATTATGAAATGATTACATATACAGTAGGTAGGATGTATTGGATCATGGTCCACAGTGGGTTTATTTGTCTTGATCGCCGTCCTCCGAATATTCTAGTTAAGATGAATGGTGACAAAATTAAAGATATTCGACTCTCTGACATGGATTTAGGATTATGTTGTACTATATATGGTTCAATTGCAAGACATGCACTTGGGAAACATTACATAAAGGCAATTGATAAAAAGAAACGAGAGATACATCGTATACCATGGAGCACATACACTACCGCACCAGGTACCATAGAGGTTCCCGATAACATTTCGGGAGTGCAGTGTACATTAAATGATACACATTTAGATATGATTATTGAACTACAACTTGCATTTACCTTAATACCGTTGGGCATATACCCCCAACGGAAAATGGAGTATATTCTAAGATATTTTGAAGATATATTTAATAACCCACGAAATCCCGACGACGAAAAAATAAGAAAAATTATGGATAATGATTTTATGCGTACTATGATGTTATTTCCAGAGAAACTAAACGAGCCGCCAGAATTCTAATTATGGCTCTGTCATTGTAATTTCAGTAACTTCAGCGCTTGGTTGAGTCGCCACTGTAATCTCGCGCTCGGTCGGTGGCGAAACCGTCTCTAGACCCGGTGTGGGTGTAGTAGAGATAACTTCCGGATCGCGACGCACGCAGACGCGTGAATTTTTTGGCCACATGACGAATGCAATAATTAGAATGAACATTAGTCCAATAATCGCCGCAATGATAATTCCAGCAACATCTCCATCGCTTAGACCATCATCGTCATCGTCATCGTCATCGTCAGCCGGTTTATTTACAATTTGTGTAGATGTTGGGTTGATAAATGTAATCGTAACATCGGGGTCATCGAGATCATATGGTTCGGTATTGTAACGGTTTGTAAATGTAGAAATGTTGTAAATTAGGGTATTATTATCGTCTGTTGCAATAAATGCAGCATACAGATCAGCCGGTACATCGATCGTAGATACTTCGAAAAAGGACGATCCAACATCTTCACCGATAATAATCTTGTTGAAAATATCAACAATTGCTTCAATTGGATCCGCGCCACTTTCGGTAGAAAGTGCATCTGTAATGCTTGTATCACCCGAGTTCATATTGGGCGAGATGTATACTTTTACCGAGGAGTTTGTAGTATCCTCGTCATACATGATATCGATGCACTTGTTTGAAATTGATTCAATCAAACCACAGTCCGGATGGAATCTTGGTACATTGTACATAATTCGGAATGCAGTATACATTGCATACTCAAACACAAGTGGAGAAATTGCGGCAGTCTCCAGAAGACGACGCCCTTCGCCACTTCCAATCTCTGATCCCGATCCGGGATCGATAAGATCCGGTTCCGCGATAATGAACGACGTAGAAATGTTTGATGTAAACATTTCGACATAATCATGCCCAGGTGCGAGTGGCGAAGGTGGTGGCGATGGCGATGGTGGCGACGACGGTGGCGGCGATGGTGGTGGCGATGGAGCAACAACGTTGCATTCGACCATAAGACCCTGGATATGATCCATGGCGACATTTGACTTGTGGCATGTGCCAGATACCCCACCATAACAGGCGAGGGACCCGCATTGGTTGACATTGTCGCCAACAATGTACACACTTCCGTCTGGACATGTGCATGTTCCATGAAAGGTACCAACATTTGGTGCGTTTGGCGTAAGACGATTGTAATACCCAGATGGGTATCCTGCGATTGATACTCCGATACAAAACATATGGATAAATTTGCTAAGCATTATATGACGTCGATGTGTGTTCTTACCTAAGATGTAAGAAAAAAGATAACATGTGACTATCGAAATTGATGCAGTTCAAGTGTATAGATGTGATAAATCATTGGATATATCATAAAACGTATAAATATACAAAAGGAGAACGATAATAATATAAATGAAGCAAATTCTGAGATTTCTCGGTATTGTCTACGGTTTGGTCTGATGTGAATAACAATTCCATGACTGTGATAATCCGGTACAATAAGTTGCGCATGTGGGTAAACATGCGTTACGTTATTCATATGTGCTTTGCATATAGGACACTCGATTAGATTGTAATAAATGCAACTATCTAAACATTCTTTGCAAAATTGATTTGAATGTGAACATGAAATACGTTCATCATTTACAGGCGGTCGGTCCATGCATATGATACAATCTGTGTCTGTTATCATTTACTTTTAGTTTGGATAAAAATCCACGTAGAGTGTTTGAAATCACGGGGTGATGAATTTGGAATCATCCATTTGTAGTTGTCTAGCCACGGTTGCTGGGTCATATGAAGCACTGGGCATATCCCACATGCTGACGTTTCATCAAATGACATCCAATATTTGCCTCGTTTTACAAGTGCAAATTTATTATCAACAAATCCAGCAACTAACTCGTATTCAATGTCATTAATTTTAATGGTATCCGGTGGTTCTGAAATATCAAACGCCAAGATGGAATCATTTGAATTTGCGACAGGTTTGTGTGGAATATCGATTTCATTCCCCCGTCTGTCGTAAATCTTGGGTTTCCAGTGTTTGGGTTTATCTTTTTTCAGTTTTAAAAAGTCAACTGGGATCGATATAAACGATGCAAGTGATATAAACGCTTCAACTGCTGTGTATTTGATATTGTTTACGGGACATATAATATTTGCATCATATAGTGCATCATATAGTGGTTCTTCTTCGCCGCTAATAATCCAACGGACTACCTGATCACCATATCCTGCCGCGGCAAGTCCGTCGGCAAATATTCCACGTAGCGTGGTTTCATATGTTAAAACAATACCAATAAACATCATCCACCAATTTGCATACAATCGCGGTGGCCTCATTGAAAGTGGATATGCCCCAACAAGTAATTCTTCCTCTGTCCGTTTCTTTTCATCGTTTGAATTCTTTCCATATGTAACTTCGGTCTGGATATCGTCGTCTCGAATAAATTGTCGAATATTTCCACTTGCATCTTTCCATTGTATCTCTTTAAGAAGACATATAAATGCATCGATGCCGCCATATACTCGCAATATCCTAGTTTTATTGCTCTTGGATACGACGTCATCAACTGACCAAATTGCATCATAAGGAACGCATGCACTATCTTTAATCGTGCCATCGATTATTTTTATGACAGTGAAACGCAATACGCGATCAAATAATATAGAAGCAACGGGTTTTGTTATGTTTGATAGTTTCATCTTTACTCTACATATAGAAATTTAATGTTACGCTATGTATAAACGTGTCCCCATACATCCAACCTTTATCGATATGTCTACTCATCCTAAGATTATCAGAAATGCATATGTAGTTTTATGTGCCTGTGTGTCAGCAATGTGGGCATCTATGGTTCTTCCAAATGCTCTTTATGACGGCATGCAATCGACGTCTACATGGTCACTTGCTCAAGTTGCATTGATCTATACCATTCAGATTTTTACAATCTTTCTAACCGGCCCCGTATGGGGTATCATTGCGACAAAGATTAGTGGAAGAATTCTACTTACAATTGGACTGGTCGTTGCTGGTTTTCTGAATTGCATGGTTGCTGCATCTACGAGTTCATATGTAGGTGTGTTCTTAATTCATATTATCAAGGGGATCTTTCTTGCCCCATGCCAAATTATCACTCGTAGTATGGTGTCCAAGTATTATAAACTAGATGAACGGAGCACGAAATATGGCCAACTCGAACTCGCCGCTGGTATTGGTGGCCTAATTGGTGTTGTGTTTGGCGCATCTTCGTTTATTGGAGGCGCAGAAGGATACTATGGTGATTTCCCAAAGTGGGGCGTCCCGTTTCTACTACTTGGGTTTAGTTACTTTCCGCTGGCGTATTGTGTATACAAGTTTGTAATTGATCCTGATCATGATATTCGTTTCGTGGAACGTAAATTTGGAATTTCAAATCAAGCAGCACTTTTTCCCGGAATGGTAGACGGTGATATTAATCTAACCCGATCTGCTGTACGTAAACTATGTACAAACAAAACGTGGTTTGTCATTTCTCTACAGGGTGTAACTGGTGCAACCCCATGGCCCGCACTCGGTATGCTTTTATACTATTTCCAGCTCATGGGAATTAATGATTTCCTTGCAATTTTCATTTCTTCTGCAGTTGCCATTGGCGCCGCATTTGGTGGTCTAATTGGTGGTCGTCTAGGTGACTATGCGTATAAAAAATCCCCCAAGTATGGTCGCATTGTCGTATCACAGGTAAGTGTTATTGTTGGTATCCCATTACTTGCAATTTTCTTCTTTGTAATTCCGAATCAATCAAACCGCTGGTGGCTGTATGCGGTATATGGAATTTTAAGTGGTTCTCTTATTTCATGGAGTGCTCCATGTAATATTGCGATGCTGAGTGATGTATTTGACCAACTTACATTCCCATTTGCATTTGGAGTTGAACAAATGTTTGAAGGAGCGATTGCGGCATGGGCACCTACCGTAGTTGCAGGAATTGCAACCGCATTTGGTGTTGGTGAACTCAAGAATTTTGACCAAAAGACACCCGAAGAACGTGAATCGGACCTTTCCGGACTTGGGTCGGCTCTATATACGATTTGTGCAATTGGATGGGGATTGTGCGCAATTAGCATGTGTGGCATGTATTATGTGTATCCCAATGATTCAATCTCTTTGAATAAAAAGGAATCTCCTGCAACAACAAACTCCGAATCAAGTGAAGGAGAACCAAACGTTCCAGTAATCATTCCCTTTCCTGCAGCACCGCCCCCAACTGAAGCTGGTACCGAATCATCAAATACAATCGTTAATAATGAAATGTTTAGTATGTCCGTTGTTACACATAATTCTCACCCATCTACTCCAAGTTCCACGCAATATCGTGTTTAGCTTATAAAAATTATTTGTATAAGATTAAAGGTAAATATGCCTGATCGTAATCAAAATTTTGATGCCCAAGAATATGAAACGATGAAATATGCACTTGGACTTGTAACCATATTACTACTGTCCGTGTATTTCACATCCCAGGCACGTAACCGGTATGAGCGAATGCATACGGTTATGTGGTCGGCGGCTGTAGTCGGTGGGGTATTGGCTTGGTATCTTGCTACGGACTGGATAATTCCTGAATATTTAAATGATGATACCGGATTGGTAGATGATTTATATACTCCATAGTGATAAAATTTTGTATTGATATATATAAAGAGTACAATACTATGAATGTATTTTTAATATTGTCTGTTATATCAACATCGCCATTGCCATTGCCACCACCACCATCGCCACCACCACCATCGCCACCACCATCTTCTCCATCTTCTCCATCTCCACTATCTCCTCCATCTCCACCAATGATGCCACCAACATCGTCTGCTCTCTCAACCGGTGCCATTATCGGTATCGCAGTTGGTGCAGCAGCACTTGTATGTGTACTTTTCGTTTGCCTCTATATGTATTGCCGCAGAAAGAAGTCCGCACAAGCAGAACAGATGGTTGACGAAGAGATTAATATGGTAGAAGATGCAAGAATTGCATCTGCAATTCCGCCATCCCGAGATGGATTCCCGGATGCAGGAAGGCCAAACGGTTGGGATGATAACCGCGTCTCAATCAAACCAGTTGATCCACCCGTTCCAGAAATGGCAGATCAGCCCGTTTCCAATGCCCCGGTGAATCGAAAAAAGCGCCCTCCGCCGCCGAAAAAGGCTGTCGTTGTTGGACAAGAACCACCCACACTTCCTCCCGTGGTATATGAAAAACCGCCACCGGAACCGATGGGTAAGAAGTTTGCTAATTTTCCAGTAGCAGCGGTTGCCACACTTGCTAGTATTGTCATTAATAGCAAGTCTGCCTCCAAGGAAGAGGAACCGACCACTGCTCTCCGTCCGAGAAAGTAAAAAAGTAGTTTATTTTTTATGGAATTTTATGCACACTGACCACTTCTATCCTCCTCAAACATGCATGTAGATTTTGCGCCACTATCGGAGATGAACTGTTCTATTTGTTCAATTGTACTAAATGTGACTTCATTCGCGTTTGATGTATCCTTGTCATTTACAGACATATTGAAGACATGGCTACAAGTATACTTTAAATCAACAATCTCAGGATCACTAATTTCCTTGAGATATTCCGTGTCTCGTACCAATGAAAATTCTATAATGCCACGCGAATTGTGAATGGTTACGTCCTTTTCCGATATAAGAAGGAGTTTTCCCTTATTATTGATGATAAAGTCACCAACGTCGAATCGATCGCCCGACTTTATTCTTCCACATAATTCAGCCCGTTGATTGTTCGCACCTGGTGGAGGCGTAAATGTAACAGCATTTAAATATGGATGCTGCCATACCACAAATAGAATGAGTAACATTATAATAATAACAACGAGACCAGTCATAAACATTTTCCTTGCCGGACTTGATGATTCTTCATCATACTTCATGCCATATTTTGGCTGTGGTAAATATTGTGATGGATATGCCGCGGGGTATATGCGAGGATTGTAATTTAAAGCACTCATATTTACTTATATCATCATAAAATACAATAATGATTCTAAACTTTCAAAACACACACGATATTTTCAATTTGTTACGGGAAATGCCAAAAATTCATCCTCGAAATTTTTTATATTATATAAGGTATAGAAGTAAAAGTTTCTTAATATGGCTGTGTCCAGACGTTCCAGATATGGGACCGTCCGTCGTCGTCGGCGGACTGTCAGAAAGTCCACCGCCTCGCGGTCTACCAAGGTCGGCCGTGTAGCAAAGCTGTCAAATATGTCAGCGGGCTGCCGCCGGTATGTCAAGAGCAAGCTCGGTAGCCGGAAATTATCCCGTGCCACACGTGCGTCCATCATTCGGTCTTCCGTAAAGTCTTGGAAGAGAATGTCGAAGACACGCAAGGCAGCGTACTCGAAGCGTGGCCGTGTTTCCACCCGGTCTCGCCGTCGCTCGACAAAGAGATCGCGTCGTACACGTACCAAGAGGAGAAGATCTACAAAGCGATCGCGCCGTTCCTCCAAGAAATCGCGCAGATCCACGATGAAACGTCCAAAGGTATCGACCATGTCCAAGTCACTTAAGAAGTACATTCGTACCAAGAGTGGCAAGAAGAACCTATCCAAGGTCTCCACCAAGATGCTAAGGAAGCTCGTAGCCCTTTGGCGACGCATGTCGGCGAAATCCAAGGCCAAGTACTCGGTTAGATCGACACGAAAGTCGACTCGGCGCAAGTCGACTCGGCGCAAGTCGACTCGGCGCAAGTCGACTCGGCGCAAGTCGACCCGGCGCAAGTCGACCCGGAAAAGACGTCGTTCCCGTCGTCGTTCCCGTCCACGTACCCGCCGTGTTCGGAGAACCCGTACTCGGCGTACCAAGACCAGACGCACGAGACGCACTGTACGCCGCCGTTAAACACCCAAACATATTCCCACACTAAATAATTGAAAAATACAAAAATAGGTGATTTTTTTGCACAAATATAATAACAAACTAAGTATATGTCTGAAAACAAAGCAAAACGTCATAAAACGTTGTATTCATGTGGTTATGATGGATGCACATACTTTACGTTTCGAAAAAATGATATGGAATTACATACACGAAGGCATATGGGAGAAAAACCATATAAATGTGACGTATTAGACTGTAATGCTGCATTCGCGAAATCATGTGATTTGACAACACATAAAAGAACACACACAGGAGAAAAACCATATAAATGTGACATGTTGAACTGTAATGCTGCATTTTCAGATCAATCTAATTTGAAAAAACACAAAATAATACATATGGGAGAAAAACCATATAAATGTGATTTTTTGAACTGTAATGCTGCATTTTCGCAATTATGGAACTTAGTTACTCATAAAAGGACACACACTGGAGAAAAACCATATAAATGTGAATTTTTGAACTGTAATGCTGCATTCGCGAAATCATGTGATTTGAAAAGACACGCAAGAATTCATACGGGAGAAAAACCATATGCATGTGATATATGCGGTTCGGCATTTGCAGATCCAAGTGGATATAGAGTACACAAAAACAGATGCCTTGGTATTAAACCATATGCTTGTGATATTTGTGATTATGCATCTGCAGCAAAGTCTGATTTAAATGATCATGTACGTGTACGCCACAACGATCAATATATTGCCCGCCGAAAGATTCAAGAAGAAAAGGTAAACAAACTACTAACAGAATCTGGTTATGTTCAGTTATATAATCTAGGTGACGCACTCCCACCTCCCGGAAACTATAAACGCGAACATAAAATTAACTTTGATTGTGGATCAAACAACAAGCAATCATCGCATTGTTTCATTGACTTTATTATCAACTCAAACGGGACTTACATATTCTTAGAAGTCGACGAAAATCAACACCGATTCGGCTACGACGCAATGTTATCTTGCGATTGTAAACGCATGACAGACGTTCAAGCGACCGTAATCCAAAGTGACGATCGAATTCCACCAATCTATTGGTTACGATACAACCCACAAGCATGGCATTGTAATGAAGAAACAATCAGAGTACCAACTGAAGTACGTCAACGCTTTTTAATGGAGCGAATTAATGAAGTCCAACCTTCAGAATCTATCAGAATCGAGTACATGTTTTATGACATCGTAGATGACGAATTAGAAGTGATAACAAATGAAGAGTATGCGGATTGTTTTCGTCCGTTAGCATTTCAGTTAACATCTCCCGAAAAGTTTGGCGTTGTGTTTTGTCAAGAGTGTAATTAATAATATGTCTATCGACATTGCATACCCTTATCAAATCAACATATATGGCCAAACACCAATGCGTTTAACGTCATTTATATTCCTATATTATTCATCGAAACTATTTGAAACAAACTTTGTTCTATCAATGATACTGTTATGTAACTTTCTGACGAGTTTTAATATTCACAAGAAATGTATGGTTTTTGATACAACATGTAAAGGTCTTTTTTATGATCATATTGCAATTTCATTATGGGTTTTATACATATCTTATTTGTTGTATTTCTCGGACACACCGTTAACAAATAAGACATATGCCGTGATATTTGCAATGTTGACAGTGTGCATATCGAAATTACGGAAATTTATTGAGTTTAGACATCCGTTTCGTGATATGATGCACTGTAGTACACATATATTTGGGATTCTCTGTACGAGTTTATTGGTATAAACTATAAATATAGAGACATCTTATTGAAGCAATGTCGTCCGACTATCTATATGTTTGCTGCCAGATCACCCCAACAATCCTGGATCACCTTATTGAATATTATAAAACAACACCCTTTAAGCGAGTGTATTTTGCCATTCCCCCATTTAACATGCATTATTACGACAGCAAGTCTGAGATGATGGAGCATGTCAAGTCAACTATGAGTTATTATGGCATCAAGTATTATTTTATCGATCAGCCATGCTATAATGGGGCCGTTGTGTCCGACATTGCCAAGTTAATTTCGTCCTTTGTTCCATCACTTCCGATTACAAAGAATGACTTTCTTATCGACAAGGTCGAAGAGAAGACTGCGTTGTTGTACAAGTACGACATTCGCACGGGAACGCAAATATCGGATAAGGTATATCACTCTATGTGGTCATCGTATCGCGTGAACAAGGAAGCCGACTGGGATCACAATCCACTAAAGTTTAAGTGGTCCGAGTATGAGCAGTATTGGCTTGAGAAATTTATTGATTCCCATGTGGGTGAGATTCCGCCAATTGCGGGACCACCACCGCAGACATTTATGAACATTCTGACGGATCTATATCGGGAGACATCTAATTCACCCAACTGGAAATGCAAGATTCAATGGTGGCAGGAAACCGTGGAAAATGTATTGATTCGTAATGGAAAAAATGCAGTAAATATGAATGACGGATTCAATGTAAACAAGGTGTTTGGGGACAGTCAAATACTCGACACTGTTATGCTAAACGAGGAGAACATTCGGTGCCTATCGCGCCTTTCATGGCAGCAAAATGGTCGTTACTTTGAGTGGATTTCAAAGATGGTTTCGGAAGCGTTTGGCTACAGTGGAGCAAAGAGCGATTTGGTAAATTTGATTTCGGTGATGCTTCATGAATCGGGGATGTCTACGTTGTCATTTAATAATGATAAGATTGCAGATGTCACGCGACAGGACATGGTACGGTATAAGATGAATGTGATTACAGATAGGACACGTAAGAACCTATCTCTACCATTTGCGATGTATCATGACTTTGAGTTTGATGATACTTTATCAATTGAATATTTGCGCCACATCATGAAAAAGAATTCCATGTCAAGTGACAAGTTTACCCTTTTTGCACAAATGCCAAGTGAGTATGCGCTTGAGAAGCTGTGCTTAAATAATCCCGACGCCACCTATCTACGTGAGTTTAATGATCGTCTACGTGATGGGGTTGAACAGCTATCGTTTGGTATGCCAATTGAGGATGATAGTTGTAAGAATTTAAGCAAAGTGTGCAATAATATCATGATTAACGTATAAAAATGTTAACATATAGTAAGTATGATCGGTACAATCGCACTTATTGGTATAATTGGTGTTGTGTTATTTGGTATTTACATATATATGCGTTCTAAGAATTTACCAAAAGATACCTCACGAAAACCACTTGATGCACACACTGCTCTGGGTATTCGTCATGTGGCAAAACAAGGGGCCACTCACAGAGCTTCATCTATACAACCATCCCATTTAGATTGGTATGTTGGATCAGCGAGAGAACCATCTCCCACACCCGTATCTACTGTGTTTGACAATGATGTCTTAAGAGGGAATATTTTCAAGCAGCTTAGTAAAATACATAACGATGAATTTTATAAACACAGTACGAAAGTTCACGATGAAGAACACAATTTGAAAGAACTGGACAGAGAATTAATGGAGGCTTATGATAAGGATGAGATATCTCAAAAGACATTTAAAAGAAGACTAGAGAATCTTAATTCTCAAAAAGAAAAGAATCACGCCGAGTGGAAGAAGGTCAGGAAACACAACGCAAATAAAGTATGGTATGTTGACTATGACGGGATTGGCGGCTTGACTCGAATTAATTCGTGATAAAACGTAAGATTGGTAATCTACAATGAATATGTTTCACGAACTGCGTAACTTGCACGCGATCAAAAAAAGACGGTTATCAGATGTATCATGTTCTTCCCCATACAATGTTTCGCGCGAGCGCATATTGGTTTGTACTGGGTGTGAATGGCAATGAAAATTTTGATGTTGATGTGATTACGTATCAAGTTTTAACAACACTAGTTTGTGCGTACCCATATTAGGCAATCTAAGTAAAATATTCCTTCATATCATGATGCATTGTACAAAGATCTAGACGATGAAAAGAAACGCACCGCTGACGCCGACCGCGCGTTTACACGGACAGTAATGCACTACATGTTTGCATACATGCCATCAAAATGACCACCACTTCCATATCTATTATATAATTCATTTGCTGGGGGCGGATTTACGATATTATCATATAGTGGCATTTGGTAATAATGTAAGTCTTGTTGGTCGATTGGGATTGGTTGAGGCGGGTAGTCGACCGAATCGCGTGGCGGGATACTTGGTTGAAAGTATGGGGTATTTGCTGGACGCGGATTTACGATATCTGCTGGTATAATACCGCGGAAGAATTCTTCCATTGATGTAAGGGAATCGGTGGAGCTCATACGCGCAAGAAGAGGATATGGTAGAATTGCGGCACTGCCACCCTCTTGTGTGTGATGATATACATTAACCGCATCTTTACTACCATTATCAAGTGCAAGCTCGAGTGCAGCTCCTGCAAATTTATCATAGTGCCATTTGTCGTCTTTGCGCTTTTGTTCCAGTATGTCAATATGATGGCGAACTGCAATCATTGAACGTGGAGTATCACCAATTCTGAAATCATACAAACTATCTACTACTTTATTGATGACATCTTTGTCCGACGCGGGATATGACGGTAGATCACGTGAATAATACTTGGCATGTGCAAAAAGTAGTACTAGTGTTTTGATGTTATGAGTACATTGCATGGTGAGTGGAACATCTGCACCATATGCATCGACTGCTTCGTCGATTTGTGACTTAATTGACATGCAGTTTAGCGCCGCCGCGGTTGAAAGTACATTGGGCGCGACGGAATAGTCGACTGAACGCAAAAGACCTTCGAGTCTATCATAACAATGTTTGATTTCATTATCAATTTCATGACTTTTGATATTTGTCATTCTTAAATGGACAAACGTCTGGAGTACTTTTAGGTAAATTGCAATAAGAAGAGTAACGTACATGTAAAGTTCTGACGTACTATACATTTTTCCTTTATGCAGAATTGGGGATATGTTAGTGAGTCCAATGTTGCCATACTTGGATGAAACATTATCAATTTCATCCAAGTAGTACTCTACCAACGCGTGCGTTGCATTGCTTTCGAAATTTTTCGAAATGCGTTGCCTATCGCGAATAGATTGTTGCGCATTATATCGTTTTATACTACGGTGATAATCTTTGGAAAGACCGATGATGGATGTATTATTTCTTAAAACATGTGTCCTTGTCCCTTGAATTGGTATGCCTCCGAGAGCTGCACTAAACATTTTATATTAACAATATATTTTATTATTAACAATATATTTTTTAAATCAGATTATATTATCATGCACCTTATATCAAAACAATGGATCGACCCTTTCCCCCAACAACATCAAACCCAAAATATTTGGAGTGGCTCTGGGCTCGTATGAAAAATATTTCGTATATAGTATAAGAGTAAATATATTTTGAAAAATGTCGAGTGATGGTCCAAAGCTTTCTCCCACAAACGTTGACGATCTCACTATTAGTAGTGATAGTGCGGGTGCGGGCGCAGGTGCGGCTGTAGGTGTTGTCATTCTAGTTCTTGTGCTATATGCAGTGTTTGTCCTCTACATGGCGGTGAGTAACAAGGGCCTTTGCCGTTGGACAAACGGCAATGGTATTGGCATGTACCTTCTCAAGTCGATTGCCAACGGTTTCACTGGTGGTATCCTAGGTATTGTCATGTTCTTTATGTACGATGAATGCGAGGGTCCAGTTCGTCGGGTAAGCCAGCGTCAAGTGATGATGTAAATGTGTGGGTTATCGTTTCGTAAAAAATAAAAACATATAATTTTTTTGATAATCAGATTTTTAAACAGTAATAGTAAACGTAACAATGCGAGTTCTGATTGTATTATTGTGGACTTGTGTTGTATATAGTCAAAGTCCACCATCTCCGCCGTTACCCCCATCTCCGCCACTTCCACCATCACCACCACCATCGCCACTTCCACCATCACCACCACCATCGCCACTTCCACCTTTTTGCGGGGATGATATGCCAGTGGTTCTTGAGCCAGACTCTTCAATTGGGCCTTTCTTCGTTGGAGCCAAGCAAAACCTTGGGCAATCAGACGGTAATTTGCTTCGCGCTGATCCAACAGGTGGAAATGTCAACTCATATGTAATCTTGATTGACTTATCAGACTACGGCGACGGGGAGTACACGGTCAGTGCAGAAGTCTACTACTCAAATGATTTTAACGGAGTTGCAAGAATCACCCACACACGTTGGTTCACCTCCGATGATCAAGCAATTGATACTATAGAGGGATTGACAAATGCAGATCCTCGCAGTCAATGGCGAGAAATTATATCGTCCATCACGATATCGGATAATCCGTCCTATATGTATTGGTATCTTACCTATCCAGTTCAAAGTACAACTGGGGATGTCTGGGTGACGAATGTACAAGTGAGGGCGCCAAATGGGAACACGCTCATTCCAGATGGTACGTTCCCAAATGGTGAGAATTTGGGCCAGTTTTATTTCTCTCAATTTCCCAATCTATATTCTATTGTTCCTTTCACAGACGTCCCAGAACCACCGTATTTATTTACAGGCGTAACAATTTCGTGGACTCTGAATGGCCAAGTGCCAGTTGAACAGTCAGGAGGTATCATGACAACTGGCAACTTTCCAAACAATGTCGTTCCAAGTCCTAAATTTGATTTGGGGCATAATTTTACTACTGGTCCTGTCTTTCTTTCCAACCCGAGACAGTTCGCATTTGCGACGTGGATTTACCTACCATCCTCCGCCGTTCCTGCGCCAGGAACTGAACCTAAAATTCTCAGTATGATTGCCACGAACAACCCAGCAGACCAAATTTTCGTGTCCTTGAGATCAGATAGGAGAACTATTTGTGGCTACAGCGTAAATGGAACAAAAAAACAACAGGTTAATAATGAAGCTCAACTTTCTGTTGATGTTTGGACTCAATATGCTTGCGTTTTCGTTTCTCGCAATAGCCAAACTCAGACAAGAATACAACAATTTATTAACAGCAAGCAGACCTGGGCTAGGACCGAAGCTCCTCGTGTGGATGATATATTGAACCAAGAATTCACAGTTTCTATTGTACCGAAGTTTGGAGTTCGGTTGGCAAATGTTGGGATTTGGGCTGGCCCATTATTTGCCGGTGGTAATATGCAGACGCTGTACGCAACCAATGATATACCGGCTCCAACGACTAACGTTGCTGCTTTTGGATTTTCATCCGACCCACAGTATGGGCGTGCACAGGACCCGTCCGGTATCATGGTCTGGTACGACACCAATATTCTGAAGTATACCGTTAACTCCACTGATGCGAGCGACTCGGCACAGTATTCATGGCCGCTCCAAAACAATAGCGGCGAGTTTTGGATATCTCATCCTGTAGCCTCCTCTCCAACTCTGTACTCTCGGCCAGACAGTGCATCTAATTGGACTTCACATGAGGCACCGGGCGGATTAAATGCACTGATTCCAATCCCCCCTCGTCAATTTCGAGAGGCCATCGTCATTGCTGGCTATCCCGGCCTGACTTCTGATGGTGATTTTATAGAATGGCTTAAACCCACAGGGACTCTCTCAAGTGTATATTTCGTCAATCGAGCATACACTCCGGGCGTAGGCGGTGTCAATTTTGCGTTGCTGCACATCGGAGGTTATTGTAATAATGGTTATTATGCCGGTAACAATTCATTTGACAACATATTGTACATGGATTGCGAGGCGATTTGTGCGAGTGAATCGCAGTGTAATTTCTTTTACCACACACCTAATGGGAAAACGTGTTCCAGATACAACGGCGCCACCTGTCCTTTGGTATACCTCAATTATGGAAGGACGTATGAGAAGATCGTCGATACAAATTCTAACACTCCGTTTGCAGATGCCGATATAGCGGTCGCGGAATTTATTGTCCAGTGCGGCCCACGGTCTCCGCCTTCACTGCCTTCACCGCCATTTCCACCGCCATTTCCACCGGGTACACCTCCATCACCTCCACCGTCACCACCACCGTCACTTTCACCATCACCACCGCCACCAAGTTTACCGAACGGATCACCCCTTCCACCCCAACCATCATCCCCACCACCTCGACCTCCACCAACGCCATTATTTCCCCCACCTCCACCGCCAACGTCCCCACCCCCACCAACTCCATTACAACCACCACCACAACAACCATCTCCATCGCCTCCACCATCGCCCCCAAATTTAATACCAGCATTTGTTCCAATTGTTAGCGTTACTGCTGGATTTATCATTTGCATTACACTTGGAATTGTTGGTACATTGTCATATCAAACATATTATACTGGCGACATGGAACAATCCACATTAATACCACAAACAAGACATGATATTGCAAAAATCCAGGAAATTAGTAGACCAACTCATAAACGATCCTTTAGGAGAGATGTTATTGATTAGAAAATCAGATTGTAATTTTTTAACGTGTAAGAATAAACAAGTAATGATAACGCTTCTCATATTATTGTTGCACTGTGCATATGTAAGTGCACGATGGTATTGGATGACGGGTAGTGACTTACCTGGTCGTACTATAACGGCATCTCCATACGGATATAGTGATTTTAAAGAAAATGCAATTGATGGAAATATCAATTCTAGGTATAGTTCACTAGATGGCAGACCAGAACCAAGTCCATTCTGGAGTGTTACGTTTGACCAATATATCTTAATGCGATATATCATTGTATTCTTACGTGGTCCCTCATCGGGCGAATCTAACTATTTATACAGTTCGCGCATGAACGGAGTTACTGTAAAAGTAACAGACGACAATGCCGATCCAGGAGGAACGTATGAATATTCAGTATTGAATGACTGCCTTGATTCTGCTCTTGAACCGCAATGTAATGAACTTCCATGTTCATTTTGCGAAGCTAATAATAAGAACAACATATATGATAATGGTGAAAGATCCCGGACTTGGGGATGGCAGGGTCTAGGAAATGGTCGTGTTGCACGGACGATAACAATCACAAGTCCAAATGGGGTTAGTGGTGAGCCAATGAGTTTTCAAGAACTTTACATATGGGGTGTTGTGAGTGATTTTCCGTCCCCGCCACCGCCACCACCACCGCCGCCATTGCCACCGCCACCACCACCACCGCCACCGCCATCACCCCCGCCACCATCACCACCCCCGCCACCCCCGCCATCACCTCCGCCACCAT
>ERZ887830.361-NODE-361-length-29322-cov-73.116001_pt1 | contig 29322 bp, 31 predicted proteins | sample MGYA00521101_ERZ887830 | MGnify/ENA primary metagenome ERZ887830 (study PRJEB32303, sample SAMEA104408592) | aquatic metagenome | biome: Marine water; feature: Pelagic; material: water | place: Baltic Sea | collected 2014-06-05T16:38:00 | depth 1,762 m ... | reverse complement strand
ATTTGGGCTTCCCCTGACCCTAAAAAAATTGGGCTAAGGCCTCTATTGCGATATTTTACACCCCGCTACTATATGGTCTATTGCGAACGTGCCTAAATATCCAACAGCTTCCTTATCTTTGTGCTCTAAATAATGTGCTATGTATCCTGCTGAAATTGTTAAACCCATGCGCGACGAACTTACTGCGGTAGGTTTTGACCAATGTACTACTCCAGAAAGTGTTGCTTCGGCAATAAATCAAAAAGGCACTACACTCGTAGTAGTGAACTCTGTTTGTGGCTGTGCTGCTGCCAACGCTCGCCCAGGCGTGCGTATGTCGCTAGACAATGACAAAACACCCGCACAACTCGTTACGGTATTTGCCGGTGTAGACAAAGAAGCTACTGCAGAAGCAAGAGGTCTTATGGTGCCCTTTCCTCCTTCATCTCCCAGTATTGCGCTGTTCAATAACGGAGAATTGGTACATATGCTCGAAAGACATCACATTGAAGGCAGACCTGCTGACGCTATCGCAGAAAACCTAAAAGAAGCGTACAACGCGTACTGCTAAAACACACCAATGGCTAAGCTAATATCCTATCCGCTTAGCGTGTTATACTACCTCTTATTTGGGTTTACCCTCATATTTTTTGATGGTATTCAACGTATCTGCTATTTTGTTATTGGCTTTAAGGCGCACCGTGCGAGCATCATTATACTTAACTTATTGTTGCTGCGCTGTCTCAACATTCTAGGAAACCGTTTTGTTTTTGAGTGCCCTTTTACATTAGAAAAAAACCAGTCGTATATTTTTGTTGCCAACCACCAAAGCACCTATGACATACCACCACTTATTTGGTATTTGCGAAAGGCCTATCCAAAGTTTGTGGGCAAAAAAGAATTGGGCAAAGGGATTCCGAGTATTTCGTTTAATCTGAGGAACGGTAGTGCTGTGCTCATTGATCGAAAAAACCCCAAGCAAGCACTGCATGACATCAAAGCCTTTGGAGAGAAACTAGCGGAAACGAACGGCAGTATAGTGATTTTCCCTGAGGGTACGCGAAGCAATAGCGCCAAGCCAAGAGCCTTCCGACTGGGTGGATTGAAACAATTGATTGATGCCATGCCTGAGGCAAAGCTGGTAGGCATTACCATCAATAATTCCTGGAAGCTTTCACGCTATGGCTATTTCCCAATGGGTGCTGGTGCTAAAATTAAGCTTAAGATGCATACGCCTGTGGATTGCCCAAGGGATAACGTAATGGAGACCCTTCAGCAGTTAGAAAAAACCATTACCGCTGATATCAATTCCTAATCAACGCTTGGGATGCGAAGTTCAAAACGCGTAAGTGCATCAGGTGTAGAATCAAAAACGACGGAACCATCGTAAGTTTCAACAATAGATTTCACCATACTCAAACCCAAGCCCATACCACTCGTTTTTGTGGTAAAGGTTGGTTCAAAAATCCGGTCATGTAGGTCTTTTGGAATTCCCTTGCCATTATCCTCAACAGCCAATACAATTGCTTTATTTTCTGTGGTAATCGTCACGTGAATCTGAGGCTGCTTAACTTCTTCACATGCCTGTATGGCGTTGTTTATGAGGTTATTGATGATCCGCACCAACTGGGTGGCATCAAAGTGGGCATATATGTCGGCAACTGCCTGAAAAGAAATGGGGGCGTCTGCATAGAGCTCCAAAGCACGTCCCACAACTTCCTTAACATTGATACGTTCTGACTGACCTGTTGGCATGGTTGCAAACTGTGAAAATGTTGATGCAATGGCACTCATGGTATCAATTTGCTGAATAAGTGATTGGCTAAACTCGTGGACCTTTTCATTCCATTCAGAATCACCTTTTGCCACTTGTTGTTCAAAATGCTGAATGCTTAGTCGCATAGGTGTCAAGGGGTTTTTGATTTCATGTGCCACTTGTTTGGCCATTTCACGCCAAGCTACTTCCCTTTGGGATTTGGCGAGCTTGACCGCACTGGCTTCAAGCTCATCGACCATGTGATTGTAGGCCGATACGAGCGCAGAGATTTCGCGGCTAGCCTTGGTCAATTCTATTTTGGTATTCGTTTTGGAAAGTTTGGTTTGATTGAGTTTAATGCTGATGGTTTCCAAATGACGTGTAATATAGGAAGAGACAAAAAACGCCAATATGATGGCAATAATCAACATGATCACATATACTTGAACCAAACGAATCAAAAAGGCATTGAGCTCCATTGAACTAAGCGAATCGTCGTCAAAATAAGGCACGTTAACAATGGCCAATGGTTGTCCGTCCAAATCATATATGTAAGAAAATGAGGAGCGTGTTGTTACGCCATCGGTTGTACTCACATCTATTAGCCTTTCCCCGGTATTGGGTTGCAGTCGTTCTAAAATCGCAGCTGAAAGTGTTTGCGAGGGGATCGATTCCATCAGTTGAGAAGAACAAAGTAAATCGCCAGACAGGCTGTAAAGCCTAAAGTTAATGTTTAGAACATCTGCTGTTTCCTTTAGGTGTGGCTGAAAAACCGCCGCAATGTTTGCTGCCTCCACATCAAATGGCGTGCTTTCCAAAAGGTACTTGAGTCGTTTTTTAAGTTGGTTTTCTTTACGCTCCAAACGCTGTTCGTGATAGGTGTTGGACTGCTCGCTATACTGCACTATGGTAACCCCGGCAATTAATAGCGAAGCCACCATTACCAAAAAAATAAGGGCTATAAAAATCCGAGCGCGAAGAGATGGCAACCGCATATACTACCCGTTTTTATTGCGATGACGTTTGTATAGACGAATGCCGAGCATTAGTAAAAAAGCCAAGCCAAAAAGACCTAATAAGCCAAAAATCCAATGGATGCTGTCTTTGAGTATGGCTAAAAATATCACGGCAAATAAAATAAGTGTTGCGCCTTCATTCCAAATGCGAAAAAAACGGGCGCTACGGTGACAATTTCCTTGTAAAAACGCCTTGTAAAAACGGTGGGTTTTTATGTGGTATAAAACCAAAAGTCCCACAAAAACCAGCTTGACCAACATCCACGATTTCCCCAATAAAAAGGGGTTTGTCCAAAGCATCCAAAGCCCGAAAATAAGTCCTAAAATAGCAGAAGGAACAGTTATGATTTGCCACAATCGTCGCATCATCAATTGTAACTGAGGTATGATAATGTCAGACTCCGCTTGCGGGCGGTCAGCAGCTTCAACAAGGTATACCATAAGCCGTGGCATGTAGAACAACCCAGCAAAGTAGGTGATCACAAAAATCAGATGAAGTGCTTTTATGTATAGATAATAATCCACGCCTATGTATTGTTCTAAAGGTACGCCTTTTTCAAAACTAAGAAGCTGTTGCCCATTCATCAATCCAGCGGCTGAGTACATTTACCCAGTCGTCCCGGTCGTTGATGCAAGGAACCACATGCATTTCATCGCCCCCTTTTTCTTCAAAATCTTCTTTGGCTTCCATGCCTATTTCTTCTAGTGTTTCTAGGCAATCTGAAATAAACGCAGGGGTCACAACCGCCAACTTCTTGGTGCCTGTTTTGGCAAATTCCTCAACTGTTTTGTCTGTATAAGGTCGCAACCACTTATCGCCCGCCAAACGTGACTGAAATGAAGTTGAAAAGCTTCCCGGTCGTAGCTCTAGATATTCCGCAACCTGCTTGGTGGTTTCATAACATTGATGACGGTAGCAATAGGTGTGTGCATCAGACGGTGTTTGACAACAACTGCCATCAATCTTACAATGCGATTTGGTAATATCCGATTTGCGAATGTGACGTTCTGGCACGCCATGGTAGGAAAACAGCAAGTGTTCCCAAGGTTTGTCTTGGAGGTGTTCTTGAATAGAATGTGATAACACCCGGATATAGTCTGCGTGATGATAAAATGCAGGTAAATGTGTAAAAGACATTTTTGGATATTGTGCAGCCCTAATTTCTTCTGCCAAAACCAAAATGGTTTCTGTAGTAGCCATGGCGTGTTGTGGGTATAGTGGTACTATCAATACCTCATCAACCCCTTTTTGGTGCAGTTCTTCCAATCCTGAAGCGATAGACGGCTGGCCATATCGCATGGCAAGGGAAATAGGCACGGAGGTTTTTTTCGCAACCTTTTCGTGTAAGCGCTCCGACAAAACAATAAGTGGAGATCCTTCATCCCACCATATTTTTTGATAGGCCTTTGCCGATTTTTTAGGACGAGTTTTTAGGATAATCCCTTTGACCAAAAACGAGCGAAACCACTTGGGCACGTCAATCACACGCTCATCCATTAAAAACTCTTCCAAATAAGGCTTAACGTCCTTAGGTGTAGGACTTTTGGGTGAACCTAAATTCACCAGTAGCACTCCTTTCATAGTAACATTTTTCGTTACGAAGATACAGACAAAAGGTATTTTTTTGGTGTTGTGCCAAACTTCTTTTTAAAGGCTTCAATAAAATGACTTGAATTGCTGTAACCTAGTTGAATGGCAACTTCGTTGACATTGTAAGATCCTGTACCCAAAAGTTGGCGGGCGTGATTCATTTTGTGATCCAGCACAAACTGATAGACCGTACTGCCGTAAAGTTGCTTAAATCCTTCTTTTAATTTCTTTAAGCTTAAGCCTATTTCGTTCGCCAAATCGGGCAAACTCGGTGGAGCTGACATGCGAGCAAGCATGATTTTTTTTGCGTTCCGAATTTTACGCACATTTTCCTCATCAACTAAAAATGGGCACTCGGCAATATCTGTGGCTTCAGAAGGATTAAAGTATAAGCTTAGCAGCTCATAAACTTTCCCTTTTAGATACAGCCTGCTCATCAAAGCGTTGGGTTGGTGTTGCAGAATCTGACTTAAAACAACGGCCATGGAAGGGGTAAATACGTGGTCTTTGTAATACTTTTTGTCAACGTTTTCGTCCGAAAGAAAACTAATTTGCTCGGCTTCTTGCGAAAACAGACTGTGGAATTTTTTAATTGAGATAAGCACGGTAACTAGCTGGGTGTTTACGGCAACGTCTAGCTCCATTGGCAAGTCACGCTGGGGGTTGTATAGCAACAATACGTGTTCGTCCAAAATGGGCAGGCTGTAAGTGCGTTCGTTAAAATGAAAGGTTGCACTTCCCCGAAAACAAAAGTGAAACTGAATCAAGCTGGCATCAACGTGGCGAATGACGTGTTGCTTTTTATCAGTCTCATTCTCATGGGTGAGGACGTCAAAACCAGTCTCAATGGTTTGGTCTATTTTAGGACGTAAAGCGTTATTTTCTGTAGTCATCTTTCCCTTTTGTTTTACTTGTGTACAACAAACATACAAAGAAAAAACAGCATTAACACCGTTAATACTCAAGCCCCAATAGCGTTAGAAAAAGTACTTTTAGCGGTATTTTTTGTCTTTGCTGTGCATTATTTTTGCTGTGCAACTAAAAACCACTTATGCCGGCAACGGATACTTTTTATTGTATTGGCGTTAGTTATAAAAAAGCAGATGCGGCCCTGCGTGGTCGTTTTAGCATAACGACAAAGGCAATCCCCTTTTTGTTGGAAGACGCCAAAAACAAAGGCATCAGCTCTTTAGTCTTGAGTTCAACCTGTAACAGAACGGAGCTTTATGCGCAAGCCCCTAATCACGAAATGCTGGTTGAATTGCTTTGTCAGCATTCCGAAGGTACAATTGAAGATTTCGAAAAGGCAGGAAATACCTATGAAGGAGCCCAAGCCATTTCGCATTTGTTCCGTGTAGGAACAGGCCTTGACAGTCAAATATTAGGGGACTTTGAAATCATATCACAACTTAAAAAGAGCTTTAAGATTTCCAAAAAAATCAACTTGCTCAGTCCTTATATGGAGCGCATGTTTAACGCTGTGCTAAACGCGAGCAAACGCATTAAAACAGAAACAGAACTGTCTTCTGGGGCAACATCTGTCTCCTACGTCTCGGTACGCTATATGCTGGATACCATTGCCGACTTGGACAACAAAAAGATCGTGTTGTTTGGTTTGGGAAAAATTGGTCGTAACACCTGTGAAAATCTTGTGAAGCATACCAAAAACACCAGTATCACGCTTATCAATCGAACCCGTGAACGCGCAGAGCAATTGGCTGGAAAATTTGATATAGAAGTAAAAGATTATGCCGAGCTTCCCGTTGAAATACGCAAAGCCGATGTGCTTGTGGTAGCAACAGGTGCCGAAAAGCCCACTATTGCCAAGTCGCTAATACATACCGATAAGCCGTTGCTAATCCTGGACTTATCCATGCCCAAAAACGTAAACCCCAATGTGCTTGAGCTTCCAAATGTTTCGCTGCTTCACTTGGACGAACTGTCTAAAATGTCAGACAAAACGCTGTTGGAACGAAAAAAACACGTACCACACGCTAAGGAAATCATTGCCCAATCATTGGAAGAATTTAATCAGTGGCTCGAAACCCGCAAGTTTACACCTGCACTTGTCGCTGTAAAAAAACTGATGGAAGACATTCAACTGCAAGAGTTGGAAGCCCATCGCAAAAAGAACCCCTCTGTTGATGCTGACAGCGCGTTGGCTGTTTCAGATCGTCTTATCCAAAAACTAACCAACCGAATGGCAACACATTTACGCACGAGCGAAAACGCTGGCGAAAGTGTCAAGGCATTGAAAACACTATTCAACGTAACTGCTGATGAATAAACTTGTCAGGATAGGAACGCGTGGCAGTGCGCTTGCGCTCTGGCAGGCCCGACAAGTACAAAACATGCTCGGGACCGTTGGCCTTAAGAGCGAACTAGTGCCCATTTCTTCTAGTGGCGACAAAGAGCTACAAAAACCCCTCTATGAGATGGGGGTCCAAGGGATTTTTACCAAAGAATTGGATGTCGCATTAGTAGAAGGTCAAGTTGATGTTGCTGTTCATAGCATGAAAGACGTGCCAACACAACTTCCAAAAGGCATTACAACTGCCTTTATCCCAAAACGTGGCCCTGTAGCTGATGTTTTTATTTCCAAAGACGATGCGTGGGAAGACAACAAAAGTGTTGTGGCAACCAGTAGCCTGCGACGTGCTGCACAATGGATGCATAGATATCCGCATCACAGCATCATTGACATTAGAGGGAATGTACCCACACGACTTAAAAAATTAGAGACATTGGACTGCCAAGGCACCATTATGGCCATCGCTGGTTTAAAACGTCTCGAAATACTTCCTAAACAACATACTGTTTTAGACTGGATGGTTCCAGCACCTGCCCAAGGCGCCTTGTTGGTTACCGCATTGGAATCTAATAAGAACTTAATGTCCAAGTTTTCACCATTAAACGATGATGAGACAGCCCTTTGTGTAGCACAAGAACGAATATTCTTACGCGAACTAGAAGGCGGTTGTACAGCGCCCATTGGTGCATTGGCAAAAATGGAAGGAGACCAAATTCATTTCGTTGGAAATATCACTCAAAAAGGAGGAAAAAAGCAACTGGTGTTTGACCAGTATATGCCTCTTGAAAACGCCCATGATATTGGGTCCTTCGCTGCTAAAGAGCTCTTATCCCGTGGCGCAAAAGCACTACTAAATGGATAAGCCCTTAATCTTATCGACCAAAAAATTAGACGTAGCGTTGCGTGAGCGTATTGTCCATAACGGTCTTGCCTATATGGAATACGATGCCATTCATGTCAAACCCGTTTCTTTTGAACTTCCTGCACCTACAGATTACGTCATCTTCAGCAGTAAAAACGCTGTAAAGACCGTATTAAAAAGCGCATACGCATTGGCAAATACGCAAGTGCTTTGTGTGGGAAAACAGTCCGAAGAGCTGCTTTTTAAAAAAGGGATAAAAACGATAAAAACAACCAAAAACATGGCAGAATTGGTCAGTTTTATTAAAAAAATAGCTGAAAATGCCTCTTTTTTACATTTTTGTGGAAATCGAAGATTACCGCTTTTGGCAGAAAAAATGACTGCGTGTAAGGCCAATTTTAAAGAAATTGTGGTGTATGATACCGCACTTAATATCAAAAAAATTAATGCTGCGCCAGACGCCATTCTTTTTTACAGCCCAAGTGGTGTAGAAAGTCACACAAACATGAATACAATTGGCAACAGCAGTTGTTTTTGTATTGGCGAAACCACTGCCAAAGCACTCCCTGAGCAACCAAAAGACTTGGTTGTTTTGGAAACCCCCAATATAAAAACGCTGGTGGCAAAGACCATTCAACACCTTAAAAAACACCAACATGCTTAAGAATGATATTTTTTTAAGAGCACTAGAAGGCGAAGCACTAGACAGACCACCCGTTTGGATGATGCGACAAGCTGGGCGCTATCTGCCCGATTTTATGAAGCTAAAGGCCAAATATGATTTCTTTACACGTTGCCAAACGCCAGAACTGGCAGCAGAAATTACCGTAATGCCCATTGATCAAGTTGGGACTGACGCAGCCATATTGTTCTCTGATATTTTAGTCATTCCACAAGCGATGGATATTGCTGTTGAAATGAAAGACGGGGTTGGACCTTGGCTGCCAAATCCAGTACGTACTGCAGAAGACCTGGCGAAAGTAGTCGTGCCTGATGTTGAAGATCGTTTGCACTACGTTATGGAAGCCATCAAGCAAACCAAAATATTATTGGACGACAGGGTTCCGCTAATTGGTTTTGCTGGATCGCCATGGACCATTTTGTGTTATGCCGTTCAAGGGCAAGGGTCTAAAAACTTCGATCTTGCCAAAGGATTTTGCTTTTCGCAACCTGCCTTGGCGCATGAGTTGCTTCAAAAAATTACCGACACTACCATTGCTTACCTAAAAGCAAAAGTGCGCGCTGGTGTAGATGCCGTACAACTGTTCGATTCTTGGGGCGGCATGTTGGGTGAAGAAGATTATCAAACCTTTTCGTGGCAATACATGCAACAGATTATTGATGCACTTAAAGACGAAACCAAAGTAATCGCTTTTGCCAAAGGATGTTGGTATGCGCTTCCAACCATGGCGCGCTCTGGCGTACACGCACTTGGTGTTGATTGGACGTGCTCGGCGCGAAATGCACGTTATTTGTCGGGTGGTCAAATCCCATTACAAGGAAATTTTGATCCCTCTCGATTGTTATCTCCCATACCAGAAATTGAAAGGCTTGCCCATAAAATGGTAAGCGAATTTGGTACACAAAACTACATTGCCAACCTCGGTCATGGCATACTACCCAACGTTCCTGTTGACCACGCCAAGGCATTTGTTAACGCCATAAAATCCTACAATTCCTAATTCTATACGTCATGAAATCCCAATTCACTGCATATATAAAAACCCTACAAGACAACATTACCGCTGGTCTTGAACAAGAAGACGGCAAGGCTCATTTTCAAGAAGACGCTTGGCAACGCCCCGGTGGCGGTGGCGGAAGAACACGTGTCATTGAAAATGGTGCTGTTTTTGAAAAAGGAGGCGTAAATATTTCTGAAGTATTTGGCAAACTGCCTGAGTCCATGCAAAAACAACTGGATGTTACGCACAGCGATTTCTTTGCCTGTGGCATTAGTTTGGTCCTACACCCCAAAAACCCAATGGTACCAACGGTACACGCTAACTTTCGGTACTTTGAGCTATATGATAAAGACAATAAGGTTGTCGATCAATGGTTTGGTGGTGGCTTAGACCTCACGCCCTATTATCTTTTTGAAGAAGACGCAACCCACTTTCACCAGGTTTGTAAAACAGTTTGTGACAAACACGATGCACACTTTTACACCAACTATAAGCAAAAATGCGATGCCTATTTTTGGAATCATCACCGTGATGAAGCAAGGGGTATAGGCGGCTTGTTTTTTGACTATTGCCGTCCTGACGACACGCACGCCCTAGAAGAATGGTGTGCTTTTGTAACAGACATGGGCAATGCTTTTTTGACCGCTTATTTGCCTATTGTCCAAAAGCGCAAAGCACTCCCATTTTCCAAAGCACAGCGTCAATGGCAAGAGTTAAGACGTGGACGGTATGTTGAATTTAATCTTGTCCACGACAAAGGCACCTTATTTGGGCTCAAAACCAAAGGCCGCATAGAAAGCATCTTAATGAGTTTACCCCCAACGGTTCAATGGGCATATGACCACCAGCCAGAAAAAGATTCGGAAGAAGCAAAATTATTAACTGTTCTAAAAAAACCCATAGACTGGGTCTAAGCTATGATGTATCCTCTTTATAGAAATCGACGCCTGCGCGCTAGCGCTGCCATGCGTGACTTGGTGCGTGAAACAAGCCTTTCGGCAAATGATTTTATCGTACCCTTATTCATTGTGGAAGGTTCAAAAACCAAAACAGCAATTCCATCCATGCCAGACTATTTTAGGTTTAGTCTTGACCTTGCTACGGCAGAGGCAAAACGACTTTACGATTTGGGTGTAAAGGGAGTGCTTCTTTTTGTTAAAGTCGATGATGCCCAAAAAGACAATACGGGCGCAGCAGCTTTAAATCCTGATGGATTGATGCAACGCAGCATTCGTGCGATTAAAAAAGCTGTTCCAGAATTGCTTGTTGCTACCGATGTTGCCCTTGATCCCTATTCGAGCTTTGGACACGACGGAATTGTAAAAGAAGATAAAGTTTTGAACGATGCTACAGTAGCAATCTTATCAAAAATGGCACTTAGTCACGCCGAATGTGGTGCTGACATGCTTGCTCCCAGCGACATGATGGACGGGCGCATTTTGAGCATACGTCAAGCGCTTGAAAAAGCGGGCTATGTAAACACAGCAATAATGAGCTACAGTGCCAAATATGCCTCCGCCTTTTATGGTCCTTTCCGAGATGCTTTGGATTCAGCACCGGGTTTTGGCGACAAAAAAACCTACCAAATGGATGTGGCAAATCGCAAAGAAGCCATTACTGAAACAATACGTGATATTGAAGAAGGCGCAGACATTGTAATGGTAAAGCCCGGGATGGCATATTTGGATATTGTCCGTGACTTGGCCAATGAAGTACAGGTTCCCATTGCGGTTTATCAAGTGAGTGGTGAATATGCCATGCTAAAGGCCGCAGCAGCGAAAGGGTTGCTTGACCACGACAGTGTAATGATGGAGCAGCTTATTGCCTTTAAGCGCGCAGGAGCTTCCATTATTGTTTCCTATCACGCAGAGCACGCCATTTCCTTATTATAAAAGCAGCCATGCAAATTTTTGTACTTTGCTAAAAAATATACATGAAAAAACGCGCCTCATTTTTAAAAGCACTCTTTGTTATTTTGGCAATCCTAGTCGCCGGTCTCTATATTTCAGGCTATGGCTACTTGATTGAACTCGGAGCCAAAGTAGTTGAGCTTGGAAGAACCTCCGCTGGCTTGGAAGACTACGTTTATTTCGATTCTCGTGAGATTCCAAAAAGTGACGATCCGCAAGCATGGCCCTTGCATGCCGATTACAATTCAGTTCCTGCTACCACCAAACTTCAAAAGCTTCACCAAGATCACAAAACAGTTGCGTTTCTCGTCATCAAAAATGACTCGATTTGGCACGAGCAGTATTTTGAAGGCTTTGGAAAAGACAGTAAAACCAACTCTTTTTCTATGGTCAAAACAATCGTCTCTGCTAGTCTGGCCAAGGCCATTGAAGAGGGTGATGTTAAAAGTTTTGACCAGCCCGTAAAAGACTTTCTGCCTTGGTTGAAAGGCCCCTACGCTGACGAATTAACGGTAGGCAATTTGGCGACCATGTCGTCTGGTCTAAAGTGGAAAGAAGATTATGAAAATTTACTTACCATCACACCACGCACCTACATCTCGCGAGACATTGTTGACGTAATGAAAACACTTCCTATTGAAGCCCCTCCAGGGGAACATTTTGTGTATCAAAGCGGAAGTACACAGTTGTTGTCTTTAGTACTGACAGCAGCTACAGGTGAAACCATTTCAGATTTGGTGAGACGTTATTTTTGGAATCCCCTTGGGGCACATGCCGATGCCAAATGGCGTCTTGACTCTGCCGAAAATGGGATTGAAAAATCATATTGTTGCTTTAATTCCAATGCGCGTGACTTTTCGCGCTTTGCAGCACTGTTTAAAAACGACGGTGTTTGGAATGGTAAGCAATTGATAAGTGCTGACTATGTTCAAGAATCTATAACCCCACAGTTTGAAGACGGCCAAGACTATGGCTACGGTTGGTGGTTGGGCTCACATATGGGAAAACGTTTTTACAGCATGCGTGGCCATAATGGTCAGTATGCAATTGTATTCCCAGAGGATGATGTAATTGTGGTCCGTTTGGGTCGGGCGCAATTGCCCGACTTACCGGGTGTCAGACACTCCGCCGATTATTTGGGCTATATGGAAGAAGCCTTTGCAATGTTAAACGATGAAACTACCACAAGCCCTTGAGAACATACTGTTTCTAGATATAGAAACTGTCCCTGAAGCAACCGATTTTGGCCAGCTAAATAAGGAAGCGCAAAATTTATATGCGGCCAAAACTGCCTATAAGCGAAAAGCAGACGACTTAAGCGCTGAAGACTACTACGACCATGCGGGTATTTGGGCTGAGTTTGGAAAAATCGTTTGTATTTCAGTTGGCTATGTTACCTCCACAACTGACGGTCGTCAATTTAGAGTACGTAGTTTTTCTGGTGACGAAAAAGAATTGCTTATTGAATTTAAAGCCTTACTTGATAGCCATTTTTCAGCTGCCCAACATAAGCTTTGTGCCCACAATGGAAAAGAATTTGATTTTCCTTTTATGGCCAGGCGTATGCTAAAGCATCAATTGGAATTACCACATGTATTGCAATTGATGGGCAAAAAACCTTGGGAAGTGCCCCATCTTGACACCCTAGAATTGTGGAAATTTGGCGACTTTAAGCATTATACCTCGTTAAAATTATTGGCGCACTTTTTTGGAATCCCTTCTCCAAAAGACGATATGGACGGGTCTGATGTGGCGCGTGTATATTATGAAGAAAAGGATTTGGCGCGTATTGTCCGCTATTGCGAAAAGGACGTAATTACGCTAACGCAAGTGTATCTTAAACTGACGCTACAGCCGCCTTTAAGGGAAGATGAAATCGTTTCTGTTTCATAAATGTGTCAACCGCTTTGAATTCAGTATTTTTGTGCTAACACTATTATTATGGATATCATTATTTCGTTACATTCTAAGCTGGCCTATGTGGTCTTAATCTTCTTGGTCCTAGCTACTTTAAACGCTTTTTGGGGCTTGATTGGCAAACGCAGCTTTGGCAGCAAAGACTTACGTCTTTCGCTATTTGCACTTATTTTTTCTCATATTCAACTGCTAATAGGCATTGCCACTTATTTTGTGTCGCCTTATTTCTCAGCTTGGGAAAATGGTATGGGGGCCGTGATGAAAGACAGCACCTTACGCCTGTATTTGGTAGAACACCCAACCACAAATATCTTGGCCATTGTACTCATAACCATGGGTTGGTCGTTACACAAAAAAGCGGCAGGAGACAGAAAAAAATATTTTAGAATTGCCGTTTTCTACGGTATTGGATTATTGCTGTTATTAAGTAGGATTCCTTGGCAAAACTGGCCATAAAAGAAGAAAGCACCCTAGTGAGGTGCTTTCTAATAACCAACCATATTAAACTATGAAAAACTAATAAGCAATATTTTTCTTGCTTTACGTTTACACCTGCAAGTTAAATCAAGTTATTCCTCGTAGTTGTGAATTATTTGTTAAAGTATTTTTAGGAACATAAAAGCTTAATTAATGCCAGATTTTTCAAAAGTTGCTGTGATCGGAGGGGGTAGTTGGGCAACCGCACTTGTCAAAATTCTCTGTGAAAATAACACAACCGTTGGTTGGTATGTCCGCAACGAAGTCATATACGATCACTTACTGCAAGAAGGGCACAACCCAAATTATTTGAGTAGCGTAGCGTTCGATATGTCAACATTGGATTTACATACCGACATAAATAAAATCACACAACAATACGATGTGTTGATTATTGCAACGCCCTCTTTTTATTTAGATAATGTGTTGGCGCCTTTGACCGTCTCGCTTGAAAACAAAGTGATTTTTTCGGCAGTTAAAGGAATTGTTCCTGAAAAAAAAGTATTGGTTGGGGCGTATTTAGCGGAAAAGTTTAATGTTGATGAAGCGCTTTTTGGGGTGATTGCAGGACCGTGTCATGCAGAAGAAGTAGCTTTGGAGCGCCTATCCTATCTAACCGTAGCAAGCAGCAATATGGCCTTGGCCGAGCAAATGAAAGAAAAGTTGGCGTGCAACTATATTCAAGTTTCTTTATCTGACGATGTTATTGGGGCTGAATATGCCGCCACACTCAAAAATGTATATGCCATTGCCGTAGGCATAGCGCATGGCCTAGGTTATGGCGATAATTTCATCAGTGTGTTAATTAGCAGCGCTATGCGTGAAATGAAGCGCTTTATAAAACGGGTTGACAAGAAAAAAAGAAACATCAATAATTCAGCTTACTTGGGCGATTTGCTCGTTACTGCCTATTCTGTTTTTAGCCGAAATCGTATGTTGGGAAATATGGTAGGTAAAGGCTATACCGTCAAGGCCGCACTTATGGAAATGACCATGATTGCAGAAGGCTATTACGGCGCCAAAACAACCTATGAACTGAGCACCTCTTTTAATGGAGAATACCCAATTCTACAATTTGTTTATCAAGTGCTTTATGAAAAAGGAAGTGCCAAGAAAAAAATGAAAGCATTAAGCAGGGTGCTTGACTAGCTCAAGGGGGTGAATTGCTTAAGAAAGCGCACATCGTTGTCATAAAACATTCTGATGTCTTCAATTTGATATAAAAGCATCGCCATACGCTCCAATCCCATTCCAAAGGCAAAGCCAGAATATTCCTCTGCATCAATGCCGCAATTGGTCAAAACGTTAGGGTCTACCATTCCACATCCCATAATTTCAAGCCATCCAGTTCCTTTAGTAATGCGATAATCCGCTTCGGTTTCTAAGCCCCAATAAATATCGACTTCCGCACTGGGCTCTGTAAAGGGAAAATAGGAAGGTCTCAGGCGTATTTCTGCTGTTCCAAAAATGGCTTTGGTGAAATACATCAATGTTTGTTTAAGATCCGCAAAGGAAACATCTTTATCGATATAAAGTCCTTCTATCTGGTGAAACACGCAGTGTGAGCGTGCAGAAATGGCTTCATTTCTAAACACCCGCCCTGGAGATAAAATCCGTATTGGCGGTTGGTTGGACTCCATATGTCGTACTTGCACAGAGGAAGTGTGTGTGCGCAACATAACATCGGGGTCTGTTTGCACAAAAAAGGTGTCTTGCATATCTCGAGCAGGGTGATGCTCTGGCAAGTTTAAAGCAGTAAAATTGTGCCAGTCGTCTTCTACTTCGGGGCCTGAAGAAAGACCATATCCAATACGACTAAAAACGTCAATTACACGTTCTCTTACAATGCTGATGGGGTGACGTGCACCAAGCGGAATCGGTTGACCCGGGCGGCTGATGTCGTCCACGGTGCTTTTGGATTGCGAACCGCTTAATTCGGTTTGCAAGGCCTTAACTTTAGCTAAGGCTTCAGTCTTAAGTTGGTTTAGCAATTGCCCGTACTCCTTCTTTTCTTCATTTGGAACATTGCGGAAATCAGCAAATAGTTTGGTGATGTGTCCTTTCTTGCCCAAATAGCCAATGCGAAATTGTTCAACCTCATCTGCGGTAGTAGCAGCGAAAGCAGCGACGTCTTTTAAATGCGCCTTGATGTTATCTATCATGTGCACAAAAATACACATTAAGCGCATAGTACCACCAAACCGAAGAAATCTATACGTACATTTGTGTTATGCCACTTAACTACATAGACCTTGCTGTTGTTTGTTTGCTTGTGTATGGCCTTGCCAGAGGCGCCTACAGGGGCTTCTTTGTAGAAGTTTCCTCTCTGTTGGCACTTGTCTTAGGGGTGTTCGGTGCCTTGCACTTTTCTAGCTTTACTGCATCATTATTGGCCAACTATATTGAGTGGGATTACCTGCCGCTATTGGCCTTTGCGCTGACTTTTATTGGCATCATGATTGGTGTGGCTTGGATAGGAAAGCTACTGACGAAGTTAGCAAAAGTGGTGCTGCTGGGGTTTTTAAACCGATTACTAGGTGCCCTTTTTGGTGCATGCAAATGGCTGGTCATTTGTGGGGTACTCGTTTGGATTTTAGGGCAAATAGATGTCTTTTTTAGCTTTTTACCCGAAACCCTAAAAGATAACTCTTTGGTCTTCCAGCCCTTGGAAGAATTGGGTGCTTATTTGTTTGAAAAAATCAATACAGAAGAAATCCCCATAGACAATATCCCCCCTATTCTTCAGCAAAACTGATGGGCTGAACACTGCTTCTTGGAATCCAACCTATAGAACCATTTTGAAGTTTGATTTTAATCCAATCCTCTACACCTTCCACAATAAAAACCTTAGCTCCTTCGTGAATGGTGAGCAATACTTCTGATCGCATATTGGGTTCTGCACGAAAAGACTCCGATTGCACAAAAACAATAGCAGGATTGGTGTTGCGCAGGGTGTTTTTTTGCTGCAATATAATGACCAAAGTCAAAATGGATAGTAGCAAGGAAATAACAAATCCAGTGAAGAACAGCCTTTTTCGGATGCTGCTGTTGGATCTTTTAAACAAAAAGAATAAAAGTGCTGCCAACCAAAAAACAGCGATAAGCACCATGCTCCAACCACGAACAGATGTAAGGAACACCAAGTCGGCAGTTGCCTTTTTTAACTCACTTTCTGGCAGCGACGTAAACCTGTCTAGCGTCATGTTTTGCGCATAGACTAAGTTGTTAATTAATTGCTCGTTGCCTGCATCCAACAATAGGGCTTTTTCGTAGTTCAATATGCTGGAAGCTATTGCGTTCTTTTTGTAGTAAGCATTACCGAGGTTAAAGTACAATTCTGGTGAATGAACGCCCAAAGAACTGACAGAATCGTAATAGACAATGGCACGGTCATAAGCCCCTTTATTGTAGGCAATATTACCCTCTCTAAAAAGATCTTCTGGGTCTTGCCCAAAACAAGTCAAGCAAGAAAAAAGTGCAAGAAGTAAGATGTTTTTCATGACTTAAATTGTTTGTCCATTTGGGTTATGGCAGCTACAGCTGTTTCGTAGTCTTGCTGCATGCTGCTGCGAGAACTTGGCGCATAACGGGCAAGCTCACAGTTGGTCAAAACTTGAATAAACAAGGTTACAGTATCTTTTTCAACGCCTTTATCGGAAAGCAGCGTTTGCATTTTCTCTTTGCTAAAATCATCGGTTTGTATCTGTAGTCTAGCCTTTAGATAATTGTGGAGTGCAGCTTCAAGCGAAACATAAAAAGCGGAAGCCTCGGACATGTTTTTCTTGGCCTTGCCCAAAAACTTTTTAACCAAGCGCGCCTTATGCCGTCTTGCAATTGCCGTGGCGTCGGGCGTTTGACTGCGTATTATAAAATACAACAGAAGGAGTATGACAGGAAAAGCCAACAGGGCAAAAAACAATGCGCTGCCAAAGAAGGGCAATTGCTTTATGGATTTAAAAGAAGTTTGCTGTGCAATAAACTGAAAAGAACCTGCAACATTTGGAACAGCTACTGTGGATGCGTTAGGCGCATTGACCACGGGCGTTGCTGCCTTTGGGCCTTCAAGTACGCCTATAATCAACTCCACTGATTCTAGTGTTTTGTATGTTTTTGCCTTGGGGTCAAAATAGCTAAATGCAATAGGAGGAATGGGGTATTTCCCCTGAAACTGCGGAACCAATGTATAGGTGTTCTTTATTGAACCGCGCATGCCCGAAAGCGTTGTGTTCACTTGTTCGCTGTATTCGGGATCGTAACGCTCAAGTGCACTTGGAGTAGCCATTTCTGGTAATGAAAACAACTTGAGATTACCTTTCCCTTTCACCTCCACCGTTGCTTGGAGCGATTCCGAAGCATTGAGTGCGTTTTTAGATGTTTTTACTTCAAAGCTAAAGTCACCCACGGCGCCGTTAAAATTGGTCGGCTTGCCCTCGTCAGGAAATGGCAATACCGTTAGGGTACGCTTGCCAGCTGTTATGGTTCGTGAAACTTGAGTGTAAACCTGATTTCCAAAAAAGTCTCTGCGGTTGGTCGGAACGTCTAGTTGCACGTCTAATGAAAGTGGGGCTATAGGTAGTTTGCCTGCCCGTTGTGGATAGAGAACGGTTTGTTGCCATGCCACATAATTATACAACTTGCCTTTGAACATTTCCCTTTCAATGGTTCGTCTAGAAGGTATGTCTTGCGACCAAAAGTCGTTGTATTCAGGCATGTCAATGGGGTTGACATCGGATGGCCTCACTTTACTATCAAAGTAAAGTTTGTACACCACCGTTATCGGTTCGTTTATATAAACCTTTCTTTTGGATAGTGCAGCAACCAAATGAAGGCTTTCAGACGCTATGTAGTTTGGGTCATTTGGGTTTTTGGGAAGCTCAACTGCATCTTTAACCTGTATGTCAACAGGTATTGTTTTATAGATGCTTCCGTCTATTTCAATTGTTGCCTGTCCAATGGTAATTTTCCCCTTTTTAAGTGGGATTAGTAAATAGGTGTAGGTTTTAGAAAAAGAGCTCTTGCCGTTAGCATAAATATTGCTCACCGACTGACTGGGTCCTGCTGCAATACGAAATCCATTAAAAGAAGGCGGTTTAAAATTATCCCCCTCCTTGTTCATGCTAAACTCTATTCGTAGTCGCTCATTAATACCAAGCTCACTCTTGCTTATTTGAGCTTTAAAATCTACCTGCGCAAAAGCAATAGGAGATAGCACCATAGTCAGAAAACAACAAATAAGCAGCTGTCTCATTACCAATCTTTTTTGCTTTTAACACCCGCGGGCTTTGCCTTCTGGGCATTGACTTTGTCTTGTACTTTTTTCTCCTCGTTGCTCATGGCTTCAAGCAAGTTCTTTACCTGTTGGGGTGATAATTGCGTAGGGTTTCCTTGGGGTTGTTGTTGGTCTTTTTCCTTGTCGCCCTTTTTGTCTTGATCTTTAGGTTCATCTTTTTTGTTGTCCTTTTCGTTTTCCCCCTCATCGTCAGAGCCTTCTTTTTTATCCTTATCCTTGTCGCCTTCTTTATCTTTGTCCTTGTCCCCTTTTTTGTCTTGGTCTTTGTTATTCTTGTTGTCTTGATTATCCTTATTGTCCTGATCTTTCTGGTCGTCCTTTTGGTCGTCTTTATTTTCCTCGTCTTCCAGCATTTTTTTAGCTAAGGCATAATTGTAGCGTGTTTCATCATCATTGGGGTTGTTACGAAGCGCATTTTTATACGCTTCAACGGCTCCTTTATACTCCTTTATTTGCATTAGGGCATTGCCAATGTTGTGAAAGTTTCGGTGTTTGTTTGGACGTTCTTTCGTGATTTCAACCGCATCGGCATATACCGATAGGGCCTCTGCTACATAGTTGTCTTGTTGCAAGGTGGTTCCCATATTGTACTGCGCAATGTCTTTTTTTAGACCCGTGGCAGTAGCCCTGCGGTAATTCTTTTCCGCCTCAACATTATTTGATGCATCAAAAGCTTGATTGCCATCATAGATATAATTGTCTGCTTTTTGAACAAGGGGAACCTCCTGTCCTAAAACAATAAATGGGAATAGCAGTATGGTGATCAACAGCCTAAGCATCTTGGAACAAATTTAGTTTTTTAACCCACTGGGTTTTGCGATAGAATAAAAATAAGTCAAGTACAATCAAAATCAATCCAATACCTAAAAACCATTGAAACTGATCTTTAAATTTCGCAAATTGTTTTGCTTCAAACTCTTGTTTATCCATCTGCTTAAGACGGTCAATAATGGATGTTACCACCTCCTCGGTGTTACTGCCGTCCAAAAACAAGCCGTCGGTTTCTTTTGCTATGGACTCCATCTGTTCAAAATCGCTTTTTGTAATAACCACCTCTCCCTTGTCATCTTTCTTATAAGAAGTGGAATTCCCTTTGGTTATGGGAATTACAGACCCTTTTTCAGTACCAACAACCACTGTAAAAAACGTAATCCCCAGTTGGGCAGCACGTGATGCTGCTGCCAAAGCGTCATCGCCATGATCTTCACCGTCAGAAATAATACACACCACACGGTTGGTTTGATTTTCGTCGTCGAAATAGGTTTCCGCCAAGCGCATGGCTGCGGAAATGGCCGTCCCTTGGGATGAAATCATGTTGGTGTCCAATGACGACAAAAACAATCGAGCTGCGGCATAGTCTGTTGTAATGGGCAAATGCGGAATAGCCGATGAGGCATAGGCAATGATACCCACGCGGTCGCTTACCAATTGATTGATCAGCTCCCCCGCAAGGCGCTTGGCCTTTTCCAATCTATTTGGCGCAATGTCTTCTGCCAGCATACTCTTAGACACATCAATGGCAAATACCAAATCTACGCCCTCTCTTTTAACGGTCTCAAGCTCAGTGCCAATCTGTGGATTGACCAAGCCCAAACATATAAAAGCCCAGCCCAGCCAAAACAAAATTTGCTTAAGCCAGCCTTTAAACGAAGAGCGTTCTGGAGCTATGTGATCTATCATTTTTGCAGATGCCAACGATTTTAACACCCGCTTTTTCCAAAGGCTAAAAAGCACATAGCCCAATACCATTAGCGGTATGAGCAATAGCAAATAGAAATACTGTGGCTGTTCGTATTGTATCATGCCAGCGCTGATTTAAAAAGTGTAATACGCAAAAGCCATTCCAAAAACAATGCAGCCATTGCCGCAAATACAAACCACCTAAACTTTTCGTGGTATTTGGTATAACGGATTTCTTCTACATCTGTTCGTTCTAATTTGTCTATCTCCTTGTAGATAGCTGCTAGTTTTTTGTTGTCGGTTGCGCGGTAGTAGCTGCCGCCCGTTTCCGCGGCAATAGACTTAAGTAACTCCTCATCAATTTCAACCTTTCGCAATTGATACACAAAAGTGCCGTCTTGACGTAGGGCAACAGGCGCAGGTGCGCTACCGTTGCTGCCCAATCCAATGGTATAGGTTTTAATGCCATATGTACTTGCAAGACCCGCCGCTGTCTTGGGGTCTACAAAACCGGTGTTGTTTACGCCGTCTGTAAGCAAGATGATTACCTTGCTCTTGGCTTTGCTGTCGCGCAATCGGTTTACAGCAGTGGCTAGCCCCATCCCAATGGCCGTTCCGTCGTTGATCACGCCATCATAGCTAACCTTGTTAAGTACATCAATCACCAAGGCCTTGTCTGAAGTTATGGGTGTTTTAGTATAGCTTTCGCCTGCATATACCACCAAGCCTATACGGTCTGTTTCCCTTTTGGCAATAAAGTCTGCCGCCACCTTTTTAAGAGCCGCCAAGCGGTTGGGCTTTAGGTCGCGTGCCAACATACTGGACGAAACATCTATGGCAATAACAATATCTATTCCTTTGTTTGTTTTGGTTTGGGTGCTGACGTCTTGTGTTTGTGGGCGCGCCAAAGCGGTTACAATGAGAGCAATGGCCAACAGCCGCAACACCAACAATATAGGGCGCCATTTGGCTAAACTGCCCGACTTGGAAAAAGAATCAATGCTAGAGCTAAGCAAATGCGCCACTTGTTTTTTTCGCGAAACTATATGCCATGCCATTAGTAGGGGTATCAGCAATAGGCCCCAGAAAAAATCAGGATATGCAAACGTGTAATCCATCATGGTTTTTCCTTTTTAAATTCGATGCTGTTCAGCATTCGGGTAATGAGTTCTTTCGCATAGCGATCGTTTCGATCGTAAACCAACTGAAGCTGCTGAAAGCCTTTGTTTTCAGTAAAGTGATAAACCTCATAGGTTTTACGCTGGGTGTCTTTGTTCTTTTTGGTCCAATCGAAAGAGCCCGAAGCCACAATTCCCTCAATTCCTGAGGTTGTTTTGTAGTCGTTCTGTTTTTGAAAAATATTGGTCGCTCCCATACTGTCAAAAGTGCCAATCACCTTGTCTACTTTTTGCTGCAAGTCGATGGTTTGTTCCTCTTCTGCTGTCGAATGCTCCATGTGTAGCACTATCATAAATGCATCTTCCAAAGAACCCAATACAAATTGCTGATTTAGGCGGTTTTGGGTGGTCTTTCTACTTAAGACATCCGGAGAGTTTAGTACCATGTCAGAAATGCCATAGGTACTCGAAACCCATTCTTGTTGCAGCCACTTTAACGTTGGATGTCCAAACACGCGATCCTTGGCCTGGACGGCGCCATAATTGTAAATCATGATACCCGCGGCAATGGCTAATACTCCCAAAAAAGAAAAGCCTGCAATTTTAAAACGCTGAAGCTGTTGTTGCTTGCGGCGCATTCGGGCATAGGCCTCATTTTGTAAGCGTTCTTCTTCTGTTGGTTCAGGCAATGCCTCCTTGGTGTCTTTAACAACCAATTCAATTTTTTCTCGATCCAATCGCGCCAAATATTCTTCCGGAAGGGCACGTGCAAACTTAACCAGATCGGCTGTTGACAATACCTCCTTCAGTTGATCAATTGTTGCGTTTGTCAGTTCAAGGTTACCCGTGTCTCGCAATAACTCCAACTTTGTTAAAAGTTCTTCAGAAGTGCTTTCTAACGCATCAATATTGGTCTCGTCTTCTAAATAGTTACGGACAATGTCCGTCATTTCAGAGTAGTAATCTTTATAGGCCTCTTGTTTGTCTAGTTGTTTGGATTCCAGTGCCTGCAAAGCTTGTAGGGCGCGCTCAAAAGGCGGCATTTTTTCTCGCTTGGCACGAATGCGTTTTTGGGTTTTTACAACAAAAAAATAGAGCAGTACAAGGGCGATTAAAATCAAAAACCCATAGCTATATGGCTTCCACCAACCTGTGGTATTTTTGGCCATGGGCAAAATAGTCTTAATCGGAAAAAGGGGTTGTTCCAAGGTGTCTACTACCACGTCCTTAACCCTTACCAAAAGGGAATCTGTTTTAAACACTTCTCCATCTACAACCACAATTTGCTGAGGTAGGGTAAACTGCCCTGAATCAAACTGGATGACCGCATAGGTCTTGGAATATGTAAATGTATTTGCTGCAACGGTGGTATCAACAGCTGTGCTGTCTATAACCTCAAAAGGGGCAAATGCCTTGAGCGGCGGAAACTGTATGCTTGCTTGTTTGTCGGTGGACACAACCAAGTCGAGGTTTATTTGCTCTGCCAAGCGCACCTCAAGCGTATCGGCCGTAAGGCTTACTTGCGTTTGGGCCATGCTCCAACACGAGACTAACAAAAGCAAAAAACGTATCCCTTTATCCACGGCCTTTGAAATAGGTTAATAGTTTTTTGACGTAGCTTTCGTTAGTGGCACATGAAAGTGCTCCTGCGCCATATCTTGTGAACTGTGTGCTGAAATAATCAGCGGTTTTTCGGTGTGCAAGCGCATAGGCCGTGCGTACCGATTTTGATGAGCTGTTCACCCATTTATGCGCCGCTGTTTCCGCATCACGGACAAGCAATAGTCCTGCTTTTGGAAGTTTGGCTTCTATGGGATCATAAAGGCGAACGCCTGTAAGGTCGTGCTTTCTTGCAGCCAACTGCACCGATTTGGAATAATCGTTGTCTAAAAAGTCAGACAACACAAATACAATAGCACGTTTTTTAAGAATGCGGCTCATAAACTCCAATGCGCCGGCAATGTCTGTTTTGGTGCTTTTAGGGTGATGCTCCAAAAGCTCACGAATGATGCGCAATACGTGTGATTTTCCCTTTTTGGGCGCAATAAATAATTCCACATCGTCTGAAAACATCAGCAGCCCAACTTTATCGTTGTTCTGTAAGGCAGAAAAGGCAAGGGTGGCGGCAATTTCGGTAAGGGTATCGCGCTTGCGCTGTTCCAATGAACCAAAATCTGCAGAACCACTCACGTCTACTACCAGCATAAGCGTTAGCTCACGCTCTTCCTCAAATACTTTAACGTAGGGCTCTTGATAGCGCGCGGTAACATTCCAGTCAATGGCTCGGACATCATCGCCATATTGATATTGACGCACCTCGCTAAAGGTCATGCCACGACCCTTAAAGGTACTGTGATATTCCCCCCCAAAGATATGATTGCTCAATCGGCGGGTTTTGATTTCTATCTTCCGAACTTTCTTTAAAAGCTCTTTTGTATCCATAGCGAAAAGCTGTTTTTAGACTAAGGCACCTCCACAGCGTTAACAATGCGCTGTATGATGTCTTCCGAGGTGACGTTCTCGGCTTCGGCTTCATACGTAATGCCAATACGGTGGCGCAACACATCATAAACAACGGCACGAACATCTTCTGGAATCACATAGCCACGGCGCTTGATAAAGGCATAACATTTGGCAGCCGTTGCCAAATTGATACTGCCCCTTGGTGAGGCGCCAAAACTAATAAGTGGTTTTAAAGATTGTAATTTATATTTTTCAGGGTATCGCGTAGCGAAAACCAAGTCCAAGATGTACTTTTCAATTTTTTCGTCCATATACACTTCGCGAACGGCCTTTTGCGCCTTGGAGATTTGCGCTGTACTGATCACGGGTTTTACCGTGCCAAAAGAGTCGTTAAGGTTGGCACGAACAATCTCTTGCTCATCTGAAAGATTTGGATAATCAATGATTACCTTGAGCATAAAACGGTCTACTTGGGCTTCTGGTAGTGGATAAGTTCCTTCTTGTTCCACTGGGTTTTGCGTGGCCATTACCAAAAATGGCGGCTTGAGCTTAAAGGTTTCGTCGCCAATGGTAACTTGCTTCTCTTGCATGGCTTCCAACAGGGCAGATTGCACCTTTGCAGGGGCTCTGTTGATCTCATCAGCCAATACAAAATTGGCAAATACTGGTCCTTTTTTTATGCTAAAATCATTCTCTTTAGCATTGTAAATCATGGTTCCTACTACATCCGCTGGAAGCAAGTCGGGTGTAAATTGAATACGGCTAAAGCTTCCTTTAACTGCCTTGCTTAAAGTGTTGATGGCAAGAGTCTTGGCTAGTCCTGGAACACCCTCTAGCAGTATGTGTCCTTGTCCCAACAAGCCAATAAGCAAACGTTCTACCATTTGTTTTTGACCTACGATGACCTTGTTCATCTCAAGCGTTAGGATGTCAATGAAAGCGCTTTCTTTTTCTATGTGCTCGTTAAGTGCCTTGATATCTACAGCGTTATCGCTCATGTTTTTGATTTTTTAATTAGCGTTGCAAAATGTACAAAAATGTGCAGTGCACCTGTTAACATTTGGTTAAAAATAGGGCTTATCAAAGGTATTACAAAAAGTGTTGAAATAGCTCACTAACTTTGCATTAAACATTTGTGATGATTAATAAAAGGCTGCTCATCAAAAGCTTGCTAGCGCACAACGATGAAAACAGTTTTTACGATAAAAAAAGACAGCTGAATTTAAGCCAGCGCGAAGGCAAGGCTAAATTCCTAAAACACATTTGTGCCCTTTCGAATTCCAACCCAAAAAATAACTCATACATCGTTGTGGGCGTAGATGACGGCGACAGCAGCATTCGCGGAGTAGACTTTTTTGATGACGCCAAGCTGCAAAACCTCATCAATGCTTATTTGGAAAACCCGCCTGTGGTGCTCTACGAAAATATTCACTTTCCGCATTTGGCTGAGGGTAAGGTTGTGGGCTTGGTGACCATCAGGCCCACCAATAAAATAACAGCATTGCGAAAAAACATTTGGAAATATTTTGGGGGTGCTGTGTTTTTTAGAGATGGTAGTATCTCCGTATCCAAGGTTTTTGACATTGAGCTGCTAGACACCAATTCCGCAGTAGTAGCAGAAATTGAAAAGCACGCCCAAAACAACATCGAACTAACGCTTGACGGCGTTGTTGATTTTATGAACCGCCACGATGAAGTACTAAAACCCAGCTACAAGGTTTTTAAGGAGTCGTTTGTACTTTGCTGGGCGGGACTGGAAAAAAAGGAGAAAGGAAGGGCTTATTATTCAAGAGTGGATGTTGAACTCATCAACGAGCATGTTAAATTGTTCTACTCCACCCATGATGAGGTGGAAATTGAAATGGACGCGCATTCGTTTAGTATTATTGAATATGTCCGTTTGGGGTTTCATCATGCATACAAATACTACCCCCTTGAGCGGGTTTCTTTTTTGTTTGATAATAAAGGCTCTTACCAAATTGATTCGGCTTTTTTGTTTGAACCCCCTAAATATGAAAAGAAGCTGCTGCACCACATCTATAATGCCAACAATGCCTTGGGCGAAAAGCTGCTCAAAAACCTAAGCCTGACCAAAAACGATAAGGAAGATTTGGGCAACTTGGCACCTACCTATATGCTGTGTTACCTCAATGGTTTTGAAGAAGCACTCGACAAATTAAACGAACTCACTGCCGTGATCAAGCAACATAGCGAACACGCCTACCAAGGGCTAAAAGACACCCAGCGGATTTTGCGGAAGATTAAATATCATTAAGAAGTTGGTGCGTTTGCATGTATGCAATAACCCCGTCCGGCAACCAAGCTTTTAGCTGCTGCATATCCTTTGTTTCACGTATGCTTGTGGCAGCAATATCCAATAAAGGAGCTTGAAGACGTTGGTGTGCTGGAAATGCATCTAAAGAAATATCATTTCTGGGGTAAATCAACAACGGAAATTGCTTGATATAAGCCGCATTTTGCCAGCCGTCCAATCCAACGGCACTGTCGGCGCCCATCAGCATGATATAGGCGTTATCAGGATGCTCAGCCGTAAGTTTTTGAAGGGTATTTGCCGTATAGCTCGGCTTGGGCATGTGTAGCTCAATATCGTTGGCCACCAAACCATCATAAGGTGCTAAAGCCTGTGTTAACATATTCCAGCGGTGCTCCTCTGGCAAAAGCGCAGCCGTATTTTTATGTGGATTTTGTGGGGTCAGGATATAATGTACCTCGTCTGCCTTTTGCTGATCGAGTACCGCTTGACCAATACCAATATGTCCGTTGTGAATGGGATTAAAACTTCCGAAAAATAGCGCAATCCGCTTCATCCTGCCAAGAAGTTACTAATGTATTCTTCCGTTTCGCTTTTGGCAGTTTCCAAATGGTCGTTTACCACGACAGCATCAAATTCGTTGGCGCGCGCCATTTCGACATTTGCCTTGTCCAATCGCATGGCAATTTTATCTGTACTGTCCGTACCCCGTTGGCGCAAGCGCTCCGCCAAGGCTTCCGTGCTCGGAGGTTTGATGAATATGGAAAGGGTATTGTTGGGAAATTGTTTTTTGATGTTTAATCCGCCTACCACGTCTATGTCAAACACCACGTTTTTACCCAATGCCCAAATGCGGTCTAGCTCAGATTTTAATGTGCCATAAAACATGCCTGGGTACACCTCTTCGTATTCGGCAAAAGCGCCTTCAGCAATTTTTGCTTTAAAAGCTGCTTCGGAGAGAAAGTAGTAGTCTTTGCCGTCAACCTCTTGCCCTCTTGGTGATCTTGAAGTAGCCGACACAGAAAATGCCAAGTTGAGGTTTTCCTGAGCAAGCAAGTGTTTGGCAATGGTTGTTTTTCCACTACCCGAAGGGGCCGATAAAACAATGCATTTTCCCGTTTTCATTACAAGGCGTTGAGTACTTGTTCTTTGATGCGCTCCAAAGCATCTTTCATGCTTACAACAGATTTTTGTAAGTCTGCATCGTTGGCTTTAGATCCAATGGTATTGATTTCACGTCCCATTTCTTGGGCAATAAATCCTAGTTTTTTGCCTTTGGTAGGGGTGTTTTCGTCTAGGTTGGTTTGGAAATAATCGAGGTGGTGCTGCAAGCGTACCAACTCTTCGTTGATGTCCCATTTTTCGAGGTAATAGACCAGCTCTTGCTCCAAGCGTTCTTGGTCGTAATCTAGGGTGAGTTGACGCAATTGTTCGTGTAGTTTTTGCTTGCGTGTTGCAATGCGCGTGTCGGCTTGCGCAGCTATGCTTTTGAGCTGTGCTTTGATTTGCTCCAATTGATTGGTGAGGTCTTGCCCCAAAGAAATACCTTCTTGCTGGCGGTAAGCAACCAATGCTCCCGCTGCTTTTTTAAGAGTACTTAAAAAGACTTCTTGCTCCTCGTCCGAAATGCTATCATCTGCCGATGCAAATACATTGGGCATGCGCATCACGGTTGGCAAAAGCGCCTCGTCTGACAAAGGAGAAATGGCTTTTAATTCTTGAATGTAGTGCGCTACAACGGCTTTGTTGATCGGTGCTGCATCTTGACCAGCAACCCATTCTTCAAATACATTAACCTCACATTTGCCGCGGTGCAACAGCGCTGTTAGCTGTTTGCGCGCAGGTAGGTCAAGGCCTCTGTAGCGTGCAGGTGTACGGAAATTAAGATCAAATGATTTGCTGTTGAGCGACTTAATTTCAACGCGCAATTTTCTGCCTTGTGCATTAAACTCCGCTTTGCCGTAGCCTGTCATGGATAGAATCATATCGCTTTATTAAAGCGCAAAGGTACAAAACAGGCGGTGAGTGTTTGCCCTAAGGCCCACCGTGCTTAAAGGAAGCATCGGGTGTGCCCCGAAAATAAATCGGGGAAGAAGGGAAATTGTCTGTTACCACATAGTAATATTCGCTGTTGGCATCAGGCGTTTTTCCTGTGCGGCCATTGGCTTGATCAAGGGTTGAAATTCCTGAAACGTATTCATAGTCTTGAAAGTACAGGCCGTCATAACATCCGTTAGGTGCGCTCACACCATCACCAGGGCGACTGCCTTCTATTAGACGATAACCACTTTCCAATGCTTCAACATTGCCATTGCTGTCATAGCCGTATTTATAATAAATGGGAAAGCCATCTGCAGCATAGCCCAACTTGATCATGGTCGTAGGGGTTTGTCCATTGGTCAAGGACTCAATAAAGGCATTGGGTGTGCCATGATAATGGTATTCTCCCGAAGGTTGTACGTGGGCGTTGTTACAATCAGTGCCCAAATTAACAGCAGATGTTAGTGCCGTTTCATTCCAACTACGGTTGGGTTGGTTACCGTTCATAAAAAATTCTGCCGTGAACGGGTCTATGGCCACCCCACTAGAAAGAATGCCAAAATCGTATCCTTTGGCAGAAGTAAACGTGGCAGCGGCTTGTGGGTTTATGGTAGTTTCAACCGAGTGGGTGTTGGCTGAAATGGTATTGGGGTTACCCGCTCTTGGGAAATTACCAACGGGGTGGTTGGCAATATTATTAAAGGTAATTAGACGTTTGTTCCCAACAATTTGTTCGTCGTATCGTGAATTCACCCCCAGTTTCGTTTCAATGTCTACGTTACAACCAGAAGTATCAAGCGTGATGTCGTAAGTACTTACCGCATTTGCGCAGGCATCTGGAAGGACAACAATGTCCTCGTTTTCTTCTGTACAAGCGACACATAACAACAGTAAAACAAAGGCTTTTCTCATAATGGATATTTGTTGTTAGACCCCTAATATGGGAAAAAGTTTGTGG